>Ga0172379_10000489_pt1 | contig 98689 bp, 99 predicted proteins | sample GrowelOW334metaG_FD_119756 | JGI IMG/M metagenome (GOLD analysis project Ga0172379, IMG submission 119756) | Groundwater microbial communities from an aquifer near a municipal landfill in Southern Ontario, Canada - Groundwater well OW334 metaG | ecosystem: Environmental > Aquatic > Deep...
AGCCTCTCAGCTCCCCTAAGCGTCATAGCCTTGGTGGTCCTTTACACCGCCAACTAGCTGATACTTCACAGGCCTTTCCCTAAGCGAAAAACTTTACTCCGGAGAGACTATCGTGTATTAGCTTACCTTTCGGTAAGTTGTTCACGACTTAGGGGGAAGTTCCTATGTATTACTACCTCGTTCGCCACTAACTTTAAACGACTTTTGACTTGATATAATCGCATCATTAGAAAAATAAAGTCCGTTCGACTTGCATGCCTTATCCACGCCGCCAGCGTTCATCCTGAGCTAGGATCAAACTCTACTTTAAAATAGAACGGAACAAAATAAAAAATACTTTGTTACGATTAAACTGGATTATATTCATTCCACACGCTGTGGAATATATCTCGCACGTTGCGAGATTACTTGCTTTATTATTCCTCACTTGTTTTGAAAGAACAAAGTGGGCATCACCTCACCATAACCTCTAGAGTCATGCGGGTTTCTTTTGTGATACAACCTATATAAATTTCAAAGAAAATAAATCAGCCAGGTATACACCAGACTGTAAGGACTATTATATAGATATAAATAAAGAAGTCAAGGGTTTTGTCATTTATTCACACAATACAAAAACCCCTTAAAATAAGGGTTTTTTGATGTTATCTATTGTGTATTTCTTGCCAAGGGTATTCATAGCTACCATCCTCTTCTTCATCCACATTTTTATTTTTTAGAGATTTGCTTAATTCATACTTATTTAATTTTTCCATTGTAGACATTAATTCTGCTTCACCCATTTTTACATCATTTATAGCATAGTTTAAACCATCATATGTAATCCTGTCTTTAATTATCTCCCTTATCGTTGGATATAATTTATTAATATCGTTTAAAATATTAGCCAACTTATTAGGAGACTCAAAATTTAATTCTGTTTGAACTGTATCAACTTTTTTAATATCTAATTTATCCATAATTTATATTATACTACTTTTTATTTTAGTTTACAAAAACCATTTTTTCTGCAATAATAATAACGTTTCTGATTTTGCTAGTATGCCCTGTTAGCTCAGTTGGTAGAGCAGCTCCCTCTTAAGGAGATGGTCGTAGGTTCGACTCCTACACGGGGCACAAAATAAAAAATCTGGATTAATCCAGATTTTTTATTTTCTCAACATTTTTACAAGTCCATCTATAAGCTTCTTTATAGATTTATCTTCATACAAAGATAATGTGAGGACTGGCTCACCCAGCTTCTCGAACTCCTTTTTCACTTTCTCTATCTTCTTTAGATCTGTCATTATATCTGTCTTCGTCAAAATAATTATTTCCTTCTTCTCTAACATAGACTGATCATAAGCTCCAAGCTCTTTACGAATTTCCTTATAAGCCTTCATAGGGTTTTCGTTTTCAAGAGACACTAAATGTGCAAGCATACGAGTCCTCTTTACGTGTTTTAAGAATTTGATACCTAATCCCTTCCCCAGGGACGCACCTTCTATTAATCCTGGAATGTCAGCAATAATATGCCCATAAAAATCTCCAAGGTTTGGATCAAGGGTTGTGAATTGATAGCTACCAATCTTCGCATCAGCATTTGTAATAGCGTTCAATAATGAAGATTTACCAGCATTGGGTAAGCCAATAAGACCAATCTCAGCAAAAAGCTCAAGTTCAATCTTGAAGTTCCCTTCCTCTCCCATTTTACCCTTCGTAGCTTTTGTCGGGGTAGTGTTCGTAGAAGTTTTAAATTGTTCATTACCAAAGCCACCAAGTCCACCTTTTAAAAGTAATTCCTTTTGGCCAATAGTTTCAAGAGACACGGATGCGCCACTCTCAACATTGGTAATAATAGAACCTATAGGTAATTCAATTATCAAATCTGCTCCATCTTTTCCATGACGACTTCCCCCAGCACCAGGTTCTCCATCATTTCCTCTCCATTCTTTCTTGTGTTTATAGCGAGAGAGAATGTGGACGTCTTGTACGGCAAGAGCGAAAACACTTCCACCTCGGCCACCATCGCCACCATTTGGCCCGCCTTTATCTATAAATTTCTCACGACGCCAGCGAACAACCCCGTCTCCACCGGTTCCAGCTTTTGCAAAAAATTTTATTTCATCTATGAACATATAATTAACCTACGCTATTAAAGCCTTTTGAGCAAGTGCGATTGCTCCCCTCTTAGAATTAGCAGTTAGAAAGAATCCACTTTGGTGACAGAATTGTGCGTCAGGCTCACCAGTCACTTCTTTTAATTTCCCACTGATTTCCATTATTCCCCTCCAGCTTTCAGGAAAAAGTTTACGACTCTCCATTGTCTCAGGAGATTTCTTCACCGCTTCTGTCTTCCATCCTACAATTATAGAATTACGAAAACTAGGATAAATAAAATACATAGGTTCTGGCAGTCTAGAAAGTACTCCTTGCATTAGGTATCTAGGGAAATCCTCTTCTACGCTTACAATTCTTTTATCTTTGGATATTTTGTATGCTTCAAGGATTATCTTTTCACCTTCCAAATCATCATTGGCAATTTTTATCTCACGTTTCAATAGAACAATGGCTTTTTCAACTTGTTTTCCAAAAATTATATCCATTTCTTTATTGTTTTCTTTCCATGTTGGAGCTTCTGATAAAAATATAGCCTCTATAGAATAAGGAAAAATATCTAAGTAAATAGGTTTAGATATATCTACTCCGTTATCACTCGCATCTATCGGTTGAACTATCTTAGTGTCAATTCTTTCTGCAACTTCCTTAGATCCACAAATCTTTTCTCCGAATTGTTTCCAAACTAGACCAAAAGATGAGTAAGGTATACCATTCTCCCTTCCTCCACCACCACCTCTCTGGTGATGATCAAAAAGATTCTTCTCTGGAATATTTTCCCCACCAACATCATAAACATAATCCCCAGTTGCAATTATCTTCGGGTCTCGTGCACGAATAATTTTAACATTACCATTATTAAGAATTGAAAGTGTCGCCGTAGCAAAAATATCATCGGTGTGGAAACTTCCATTGTGAGTAACACATATTTTATTTTGTTTTAATATATTTTTGAAAATTGACATATTATTTTAATTCTCCATTTAAATGTTTAAGATTAAATAATCTTACTAGGAAAGTAATGAACTTCTCTATTATGAAAAACATAATAAAGAATACAAGTATTATAACAAGAAACTTACGAACATCCCTACTTATTGAAAGTGCTGTATAACTAAAGAAATGCCCTAATCCAAAAAAGACTATAGACCACAAGACTAAAGAGTAACTTTCTGCTTTCGCATATATCTTAAGAGGCACCTTCTTATACCCAGAAAATAGGAGAGTAAACCATCCAACACCTAAAATTATAAAACGAGAAGTAAAAATAGACCAAAAGGGTCTCTCGTTAAATTTGGGAAGAAAGTAAGAAATTTTCCTCTCCATCATACTTATAAATGGCTTATGTGAATGATTTTTATTTAAATAAAATCCGATAGTATAAGCAAGGAAGGATTTCGTTACTCCACCCAGTATAATAACCGGAAAAGCAATGAAAAGATTTATCAATCCTAGAAATGAAAAAATTCCCGCTAGGATAACAACTATCTCGCCCTCAATTATTACTCCGAAGAAAATAACAAAATAAACTATTATTGCGTGTATCTCAATGAAATGCCGTATAACGGAAAGAGAAATATGCTCCATATATTATTAGAAGTCGAAATGGAATACTTTTTTAAGAATCCAATTTATTATAGAAACGAGTAATGCACCCAAGAATGCAGCCGAGAAAGTAGAAACACTAAACCCTTTGATAAAAGTTCCTAAGTACCAAAAAAGTAGGCCGTTGACTACAAGTGAGAACAAACCAAGTGTTACAATATTCAAAGGCAGAGTGAGAATATTGATAACCGGCTTGATAAACATATTGAAAAGTGTAAGACAGGCACCAACGATAAGTACCACCCATAGAGGATTGACACTTATACCATTAATAACCTGAGCTGAAACAAGAACTGCTACAGATATTATAATCCAATGTAAAATAATTTTCATAAATAAAAATTAAACAAATAATTTATCAACAACTTCTTTCACAATAGCACCATCGGCCTTGCCTTTAAGATCTTTCATTATGGAAGAAATAAACATTCCCTTTTTTGCTACGTCTTTAACCGCCAATAGAGAGAGTTTATCTTTTACAAATTCTTCTACCTCCCCTATCTCCATCAATTTTGGAAGGAATTCTTCTAATATATGAAGTTGGTCTGTCTCTATATCTACTAGATCCATACGGTCACCCTTAGTAAACTGCTCAATGGAGTCTTTCCTTTGCTTGGATGCACGGGTAATAACCTTTATAACTTCTTCATCTGTTAATAAATCTTGAGGAGTCCTCTTGGTAGCAACCAATTCATTAGTAAAAGCCGTCACAAGCCCCCTCATAACCTCAAGGCGAACCTTGTCGCCCGACTTCATACTCTCCTTTATATTATTTTTGATTTGTTCGTGTAATGTCATATCTATATTGTACCAAATATATGGTAGAATACAAATATGAAAAAAATTATATTCTTTGATACTGAAACTACTGGCAATGAGCCTATAAAAGACTTTGTTTGTCAGCTGGCTTATAAGACTACTGATGCAACCTTTAGTGAACTATTCAAGCCCTCTATCCCCATTCCTCCTGAAGCTAGCGCTATAACACACATTACAAATAAAATGGTAGCCGATAAGCCAGCCTTTCAGGAAAGTAGCAACTACGGAACGATTAAATTACTCTTTGAAGATCCTAATAGTGTCGTCGTGGCTCATAATGCAAAATTTGACCTTGCGATAATTGGGAAGGAAGGTATTGTGCCAGCCAACTTTATTTGTACTCTTCGTGTCGCTCGAGCTCTTGATAAAGATAATGTCATTCCTCAGTACAAACTGCAGTACTTAAGATACTATCTAGATATTGAAATAGAAGCCGAAGCCCACGATGCACTAGGAGACGTACTTGTCTTGGAAAAACTTTACGAGAGACTATTTAATAAAATAAAAGAAACCCCCTCTGCCTTCGGCATCTCCCCCTTAGCAGGGGGCGAGGAAGAAATACAAAATCAAATTATTGAAAAAATGATAGATATCTCAAGCCGTCCATCACTTATGAATATGTTCAACTTCGGTAAACACAATGGTAAAACCTTAGCCGAAGTCGCAGGCACAGATCGTGGATATCTAGAATGGATGCTCGCTCAAAAGGAACTTAACCCAGATAATGAAGAAGATTGGATTTATACACTTAAACATTATTTAGGAAAATTGGTATAATATAAATATGCAAACTTTGATTGTAATCCTTCTCATAATTATAATAATCGGCATTGTTGCCGGGGTGGTTTTAATTTCCAAAAAGAAACCAGAGGAGAAAGCTGATAATTCTGTGCAGCTTTTGCTTAACCAGATCAATGAACTCTCGCGTACTATAGATAGCAAGCTTGGCGAATCACAAAAAGAAATTAACCAGACGATGCGTTTCCAATCAACCGAGACTTCACGAATTATTGCCGATATTACAGAAAAAATAACCAGACTCGATGAGACGAACAAGCAAGTCGTTTCCTTTGCTGACCAACTTCAAAACCTACAAGATATACTTAAGAATCCAAAACAGAGAGGAATACTTGGGGAATATTACTTAGAGACACTACTTAAGAACATCATGCCTCCGGGAAGTTATCAAATGCAGTACCCTTTCCCCGATGGCACGATAGTAGATGCTGCGGTATTCGTAAAAGATAAAGTCATACCCATAGATTCTAAATTCTCTCTTGAGAATTATAATCGTATATCAGAAACCAATGATAAAACAGAGAAAGAAAGATTAGAAAAAGTTTTCGTAAATGACCTCAAAAATAGAATTACAGAGACTTCAAAATACATTCAGCCAGACAAAGGCACGATGGACTTCGCTTTTATGTTCATACCTCATGAAGCTATATATTATGACCTACTTATCAATAAGATAGGCGCAATAAATGAAGATACCGAGAATCTTATACAGCGAGCTGCAAGTAAATATAAAGTCATAATCGTTTCCCCTACTTCATTCCTTGCTTATTTACAGACAGTCCTACAAGGACTCAAAGCTATGCAAATAGAAGAAAGCGCAAAAGATATAGTGAAAAGAGTTAGTGAACTGGGAACACATTTACGTAGTTATGAAGATATGCACCAGAAGCTTGGCAACGCACTTGCGACGACAGTAAATCATTTCAATAAATCAAATCATGAATTTAGAAAAATTGATAAAGATGTAATGAGAATAACTGGAGAAGCTATAAGTATCGAAGCTCAGACTTTAGAAAAACCTCAACTAGAAGATTAAATAAAATTAATAACCGTACCCATTGTAATTATATGATCCATAATTATTATATTGATTATATGGATAAGCATTATTCATGTAGTTATTGGTATATCTTGATGAAGCATTATTAGAATAATTGTATCCTGTATACCCATAACTATTATAATCAGAGCCAGATTGATTATATTGGTAGGCATTATTCATGTAATTGCTTGTGAAATTGTGCGAAGCATAACTAGGATAATTGTAGTCATTATATGTATTATAATTACTATATGGATTATTATATGAATAAGCATTATTCATAAAATTATTCGTAAAGTGTGGACCTGAAATTGGTCTACTATAGTAAATGTTATAACCGTTATAATCACTGTAATTATTATAACTATTGTAATTATCACCGTAGGTATAATATATACTATTAGAGCCATAATAAGCCTCTGAAGCACTTGGAACAGCTATAATAAAGAGGAAAACCAGTATTGATGTTATATATATTTTTTTCATAACCCTATTAGATACCAGAGTGAAAAAATTGTCAACAAGGTATTTAAAATTATTTGTCTAAATCAAGAGTCTCGTCTATGCGAATTTGCGCTACAAATTCAGGTGTATGAGAGACAAGAATCATCGCTCCTTTGTAATCACTTAGAGCTTTGGCTATAACTGGTAAGTGACGGAAGTTAATATGGTTCGTCGGCTCATCCAAAATAAGAAGTCCGGGTTTTGTAAGAACAAGAGTCGCGAAAGCAACTAGACCTTTCTGCCCTTCTGATAAACTGCCGATTCTCGTATGAACCATGTCGCCTGTTATAAGAAAACTGGCTGCCGTCGCACGAATACTTTCTTCATGAACCTTACCACTTACTTTCCTCATCGTGTCTGCGAGAGATTCATAGACAGTATCATTAAAATCAAGCGTGGAAAAATCTTGTCGATAATAACCAACTCGTACATCTTTTGAAATAGAAATTCCTTCTGCTTCGCCCTTAACAATCGCTTCAAGTAAAGTACTTTTCCCGATACCATTGGGCCCTGATAGGAGTAGATGTGTATGTTTGCGAAGTTTTATTCTCACTTTTATGTTTTTAACTTTGTGATTTTTATATATAGGTAGTGATGTGATAGATACAATGTCACCAACGTAATCATCTTGAGATGGTATGACGAAATTCCTTATCGTTTTGTCTTCCTTCCTTACATCTACCTTTTCTTCCTCTAAATCTTCGGCCAAGTCTCGCATACGTTTAGCAACGGCACGAAGATTTCCTCCTTTCATGGCAAAAGCATTAGCTTGATCCTTCTTAGCCTGAATCTCTTTAGAAAGAAGAGCATTCTTTCTGTTCTCACGTTCCATTCGGGCCGTTATTTGATCGCGTACATCCGTATAATTACCGACATATTGCTCAATCTTTTTTGTATAAATATCTAAATATAAAACCGCATCTGTAAATGAATTAAGAAAGTGAGCATCATGAGAAATTACAATCACAGTCTTTTTATATTTCACTAGAAAGTCTGTAAGATGAGCAATGCCCGGTTTGTCTAAATTATTTGTCGGCTCATCTAGTAATAAAATATCTGGCTCTTGTATTAAAGCAGAGGCAAGAAGTAAACGTGCTTGCTGACCACCAGAGAAAGAACGAACTGTACGCTCGTGCACCTTGTCGTGACCTTTCAAATTCACAATTTCAAGAACGTCATCGATACGTGGATCAATGTCATAAACTTTTTCTTTAAAACATTTCTCGAAAAATTCTCTGACAGTTAGGTCAAGTTCTTCGCGTGGAATAACTTGGCGGGAAAGCGCAATGGTCGTTCGCTGTGCAAGATTTATGGTTCCGTCTTCTGGAACCCTCTCGCCTGTAATTAGAGAGAATAAAGTACTTTTACCAGCACCATTTTGACCCATGATCGTAACCTTCATTCCGCGACGTATAGAAAAATCCACCGCATCTAGTATCGGTTTGTTGTGCCCATATTCAAAAGAAACTTTTTCAAAACGTATTACTACTTCTCCGTGAGCCATATAGGTTATCACTTTACATCATTTTTACTTAAATTGAAAGGCTTTTAACCAAGTTGGAGTCCATTTATACGCAAACTACTTCGTATTGCCTTATAATCAGGAATTGCCCTTGCTACCAAATCCCAAAATCTCTCCGAATGATTAAACTCTTTTAAATGGCAAAGTTCGTGCACAATTATATAATCCGCTGCTTCAGGCGACAGTAGTGCAATCTTATAATTGAAATTTAAATTCCCTTTCTTTGAACAACTTCCCCAACGGGTTTTCTGATTTCTAATGACAACATTCCCCCATTTATAATTATAAAATGTATTGAAATATTCTAACCTTTCTTTGACAAGAGTTGCTGCATCTTTCTTATATTTTATATAATTTAAATTTTTTCTTTTAACTCGTTTTTTAACTCTATAAACTTTTCTTCTCTTAATGCCAAAAAATATTTTAAAAAGTTCTTCCATATATAATCATTTTTCGTTATAAAATTAAGAGAACTTTTCACTTTTCTTTAAATAATATATTCCAATAAAACAAACCACCATTAAAAGTAAAACCGAACCTCTATATTGAATACTCTCTCCAAAACTCTTTAATAAATAAAATGTTAGTAACCAAACAAGCGGACCAATTACAGAAGCTGCTCTCTCAAAAACAGTAAACACACTGAAAAATTCTCCCTGGGAATCTTCTGGTGATATTTCTGAATAAATTACTCTAAATAAAGAAAATAGGACACCAAAGAAAAGACCGCTAATAGCAACTGCAGTAAATACAGCAAAAGAAATTACTGGCATTAAAGCACACAAACCAAAACAAACTCCATAAGATATACCTGATATTATCAAAGCCTTATTTTTATTTTTTAATTTTTTTACAAAAATACTAGTTAAAAAACTACCAATCATTGTAAAAATAAGACCAGTAATAGCAACATATGAAACCCCCTTATCTGAAAAATCAAAGACTTTACTTACATACAAAGCAATGTATAACTGAAAAGTAAGTAACGCATCAGCCAATAAAGAATATCCTATTAAGAAATAAAATACTTTTTTATTATTTTTAATCTTATGAAAAAATTTATAATAAGAAAAGGTACTGGCTGAATAATTCCTATCAGGCTCTTTTTGGGAAAAAAAGAAAGAAGATATCAGTAGGAAAAATATAGCACCCAAAAATAATGCTAAAGCTTTACCGCTTAGGCCAAAAAATATCACAGATGTACCTATTATCGCTCCTATAATCACAATAGCTAAAGCATTACCCAGTTGCCCAAAACCATAGCCTTCACCTGATACTTTAATATTATTAGCAGAATCACTTACATGTCTTAACATCGCTGTATATATAGAATATGAACCTTGCCAACAAATTTGGAACAAAATATAAAAAAATGATAACGTAAATAAAATTTTTAAACCAAAAGTTTCATTATTTTTTACAACAAAAGACATCAGGAGAAGAGATAAAATCATAATAACTGATCCTATTTTTATAAAAAATATTCTTTTACCTGTCCTATCAGAAAGAGCTCCTATATAAGGTAAAACTAGCAACAAAATACCAGTAGCAATAGAAGCAGATACTCCTATCCATGCATCACTAGCTCCTCTTTCAGAAAGTATTAAAGGGTAATAAAAAAGTAAAACAACTGAAGCAAATGAATTCGCAAAATCATATAAATACCAAAGTCTAATTTTATTCATATTAATTATTTTTAATAATTTTTCTTCTAATTATTAACATTATAGAAAATAACAAATTAACAATAGCCCATACTGCCGGAGATAACCATGTTAATATACTATATTGCTGCAATGCAAATATTGTGAGTATTTGTCTGATAACATTTAATTTATAAGAAAACAAAGTTTCTGAATGTGGATTTTTCCATGATTTTCTTACGGTGGGTAAAAATCCTAATACGTCTACTAATACAATAAGAATAATAGAAAATACTGGTTGTTTAACTACAACCCATAAGAAAAGTGCCACAAAAGAAAAACCAAGGAATACAAAATCTAAATACACAATATCTTTATTCTTTTTAATTACACCTAATATAAAGATAGAAAAACAAATAATTGTAGCAGAAAGTGTCGCCAATGCTCCTAACCCAGCCCCACCACTAATTTGAAGAGCAAAAGTAATACCAGTTGCAAAAGACCATACTAGCCAAGTGAATGAATGTGGAGTAGTTTTATTTTTAATTACATCCCGAATATATGGGGCATAACCTATGAATGTTAAAGCAACTACTACTACACTCATTATTATTTTAAAATCTGACATAAACATATATTAACATAAAAAGCCCCGAGAGGGGCTTTTTATTGGAAATATGAATTACTTCTTTCCTTTCTTTACAACTTTAGCTTTTGCAACAACTTTTTTAGCTGGAGCTTTAGCTACAACTGGAGCAACTTTTACAACTGGTTTTGCAACTACTTGCGCTACTGATGTTTTGGGTTGTGCAAGCTTCTCAATTGAATTTATTAAACGATCAAGCTTACTATTCATCTCACTTAGCTGTCTCTTTACATCATCATTTGCAGGTGCTGCTGGTTTGTTGAAAGATGGAGCAGGACGATCATTGAATTCTCTTCTTGGAGCACGGTCATTAAATTCGCGACGTGGTGCGCGATCACCATTATCTTCTCTTTTACTACTAAAACAATCGGAACAGTAGATAGGCTTATCGCCTGATGGACGGAAAGGAACCTCACAATTCTTGTGACATTCATCACAGACTGCTTTGTGCATTGTGACAGGACCTCTGTCGCCTCCTCTACCACCTCCGAAACTTGGGCGTCCACCGCCACCATTTCCACCTCTAAATCCTCCGCCTCTATTACCACCTCCTTGAAAATTTCCCATATAATTATTTTTTATTTACCTGGCTTATACTAGACAAGTTATTACTATTATGTTTTAACTATAGCACTTATATGACTAAAAAGCAAGTTATTTGGTCATTTATTGATTCTTTGAAAGATATTTGAAAAGTAGAGCATACTCTTCTCCGTGATCTACTAAGTCAGATTTTTTCTCATCTATCCACTTTTTAAATTCTTCTATTGGTAACCAGCGCATATCTTCCACTTCACTTTCCTGCATCTTAATATCTTCTATATTAAAATCTTTTTTTATAAGATATATACTATTAAATTCGTTATCAAAATAAGTGCCATTATTTAAAACACGATGAACCACCACTTCACCCACTACTTCAAATTGACTAGGCAAGACATCAATTCCAATTTCTTCTTTTATTTCTCGTAATGCACCAACTTCTGCACTTTCACCACTTGAAATATGCCCTGCGACAGAAATATCCCACATGTCTGGATGATTTATTTTTTCTTTTGAACGATGCTGGAGCAATATCTCTCCTTTTGAATTTACAAACCAAATATGAACAGTTCTATGTAAATTACCATCACGATGTATTTCCATCTTTTCCTTTGATTCCCCTGTCATATTTCCTTTTTCATCTAGTATGTCTATATATTCCATAAAATTATATAAAATAAGGTATCTTCCACCAATCATGTGGATTTACGAAACGAAAGTTTTTATTGAGTTCCGCGATTTTATTCATTTCTTCTCCGGACAATTCAAAATCAAAAACATTTAAATTTTCTTTTATTCGCTCCTCTGTGACACTTTTTGGTATTACAACTGTTCCCCTTTGTATCCCCCATCTGATTAATATTTGAGCAGGAGATTTATTATGAGAAGAAGCTATCGCAAGTATAGTACTGTCTTCTACAAGAATTGGTAATCCCTTATCTTTATTATTACCAGGAGAACCAAGTGGAGAGTAGCCAGTCACTATTATACCATTGCTTTTACAAAATTCTAATAATTCTGTTTGTTGCAGATAAGGATGCAATTCAATTTGATTTACGGCTGGCTTAATCTTAGCGTAAGACAGTAAATCAACGAGCATCATAGTAGTGAAATTTGAAACTCCAATTGCTTTCACAAGACCAAGCTCTACCAATTCTTCCATAGCTTCCCACGTTTCTCTTATAGAAACTTTTTCTCTTATTATCACTCCATCACTATCTAATCCTACAGTCCATCCGGCTTCCAAAGTCTCTTTGTGAGGAATAGCGACGCCCCAATGCATAAGATATAAGTCTAAATATTCAAGATTCAAATTAGACAAGGTAGCCTCACATGCTTTTCTTACATCTTCTTTTTTATGTTCAGAATTCCAAAGCTTGCTTGTAATGAAAACTTCTTCTCGGTCTCTTATTTTATCTTCAAATACTTTCTTAAAACTAACTCCTATTTCTTTTTCATTACGATAAACCGCCGCACAATCTATATGACGATAACCATTCATAAGTGCATACAAAACTGCCTCTCCTGCCTTATCAGGCAAAGACTTCCAAGTTCCAAGACCAACTATTGGCATTGGATCTCCTGTATTTAATATTAAATCTGTGTCTATTTTTTTCATATTTTTATTATATCAGATATTAGCCACAGTTGAAAAATAACCATTTTTAATGTATTCTTATATTGTTTTACATTGGGAGATCGTCTAACGGTAGGACAGAGGCCTTTGAAGCCTTTAATCTAGGTTCGATTCCTAGTCTCCCAGCAAATTAGAAAACCAGCTTTCAGAGCGTGGTTTTCTTTTGCTGGGAGAAGCACACGTTAGTGTGCGCCTAGGAATCGGAGACCTTGAGTATATCGCACGGAGCGAAGCGAGTACGATACGAAAGGTGTACTGAACCTGTAGGGTTCGATAAGTGTACTCACGGTCCTAGTCTCTTAATTTCTTTTCTAAATCACCATTATGGTTATTTATAAGGTTTTGGCTGTATTTCTCGTATTTCAGGTCTAATTGTGATATAAGTATGTCCATAATTTAATTATGGGCATATCTTAAGCTAAAAATGATAAAAAATCAAAGGACCACAAAATAATTGAACAATCAAGACCAAGGTGATATAATAAAGCAATTATAAATAAGAATCTGAATATATGTCTATTGCTGCAAAATTATTTTTTTCAACTGATGTCGAAAAACAAACTCTTCATCGTAGAATTATTCCTACAGATAAACAACAGGAAGCCCAAAAAGAAAGATGGAATGATTTATCAGATTATTTAAAAGAAGATTTATTTGAAAAAACTGAATATTCAATAAAATCTTGGTTACAAGGATCATATAAATTTGCAACACAAATTCGTCCCTCTGGCCCTACTGAAGAATTTGATATAGACCTTGGAATATATTTTATATGGGAAGGACAACCAGATGATGGCAAATTTAATCCAATTGAATTAAAAAATATTACACAAGATAGTCTTGAATCCTATGCTCAAGAATCGGAAGATGAGGTAAAAGAAGTTTTAACTCCACCTAAAAATAGATGTTGTAGAATTATTTTTTCTGATAATTTTCATATAGACGTACCCGTGTATCATTTAGATGAAAATGATGATGTAAGAAACTTGGCAACAGAAGAAAATGAATGGGAGAATAGTGATCCAAAGGCTCTTTTCGAATGGTTTAGTAATGAATGTAAAGAAGAACAAGAAGGGCTTCAAATACGTAGAATGATCAGATATATAAAAATGTGGTCTTCTTTAACTTTTAAAGAAGAAAATAGACCATCATCAATAATGATAACCGTTCTTATGATTGAAGCGTATAAAAAAGCCTCTTTTGAAACAATAAATGATGATGACTTATTTTATGCTTGTGTTAATAATATATTAGAAAGAATTGATCAAGACAGAACAGTTCTTAATCCTGTTGATGGCAAAGAAGATATAAACAGATTATCTGATCAAGATTTTCAAGTTTTTAAAGAAAAAATTGAAGCTTTGTGTGATATTTCAAAAAGAGCACTAAAATCTTCAACAGAAATGGATTCTGCTGTTATATGGCAAGAAGCTTTTAGGCATTTTTTCCCACTACCAGAAATATCAGAAAAAGATATTAAACAAGGAAGTAAGGCATTATCTGTTATTGAATTTGATCCACAAGTCGAAGTCATAGCTCAACCAGAAAATAATATTAATAGAACTTATCGTGATATTAATAAAATAGGTCCAATACCTAGAAAATGTAATATTCATTTTAGAATTATTAACAATAATTTAATTCCTCAAAGATCAAAAATAGAATGGACAGTTAGAAATGAAGGAGAAGAAGCTGAAAATAAAAACGATCTAGGACATTATAGGGGTGATAAAATTGAGGCAACAGAAAATTCAGCATATAAAGGTACTCATTATATGGATTTAGTTGTTAAATCATATTTTGGTTACCCTATAGGATTTAGAAGAATTCCTGTTACAGTTGAAGGGACCCCTTTTCCTTCTAGAAATCCTAAATATAAACCAGGATATTTAAAAATTAGAAATAAAAAAAGATAAAATATGAATAATATGAATGATAATAATAAAATAGAGATATTAATATCTGCCTTAAAAGAAAGGTATCAATCAATACACAATATACGTGATCGTGTACAAAATACAGGAATTTGGATACTTGGTATATTGAGTGGTGCTAGTGGATGGTTAATACAAAGTAATTTATATTTAACTTGTTTCAACAAAATAATTTATCTTTTAGCTCTATTTGCAACATATCATGCTATTAGATTCCATTATTTAGAAGATTTAAATAAAGGATTTAAAGGACAACAAAGAGTTGCTGCTAAGATAGAAAAAACTCTCAATCTTTTCAGTCATAAATTTTTTTCTGAAGATGAAGAATCATTATACCCAGAATCTTGGCAGAAGGCTGGAACAGAGAAGGGAGATGGTAATTTTTTTGAAACAACTTACTTGTTAATTAACTTAGGTTTTATTTTTCTATCTATTGCTATAATTTTTAATTAATAAAACTATGAACAATAAAAATAAAAAGGTAAATAAAATTTTTCTTGAAAATTCTTTCAATGAAATGTTAAGAACAAGAAATAACCTCAACTCACTTTATAAAGAAGCTACTATATTTTTTATAGGAGCTTTTATGTTTCTATGTGGTTTTCTTTTTAATCTATCAGCGAGTATTATTTATGATCTTATTAAAAATAATAAAAAATTAAATATATTAATCTTAGCAACAACTGTTATTTCATTATTTATTTTTATTTTTTTAATTAAAAAATACATAACTAGACCAATAAAAGAAACGGAGGAACAATTAGAAAAACATAAATTAGAGGTGCATTCCTGTATTAATAAAGTAGCTGACAATTTTTAATTATTCTCATTTTCTATTAAATAAGTTTGGATACTGTCCCATGTTGCCAGCACCCGTTTTAAGCTATATTTTATAAAGAAAACTAGGTTCGATTCCTAGGTTGTTTTCTGATATAATAAAATTATGAAAATATATATTTCACATTCTAGAGATTTTGATTTTGAAAATGAGTTATATAAACCGATACGAGAATCTAGTATAAATAATTCATATACTTTCTTTTTTCCACATGAAAATCAAAAAGATATAGATAACATAGAAACTCTTAAAAGTTCAAATTTAATTATTGCAGAAGTTTCATTCTCTTCTACAGGTCAAGGAATTGAGTTAGGCATCGCTAGTACTTTAAACATTCCAATTCTTTGTATTTATAAAGAAGGAAGTAGGGTATCAAAATCATTGGAATACATAACTGATAAATTTATAATCTATTCAAATTCTCAAGATTTAGTTTCTAAAATATTAGATTATTTATCGAAATAAATTTATGAAAAAAATACTACTAATCAATCCAGAAAATGTCTCAGAAGAAGAAGTTGCAAACTATAAAGTACGTGAAGCATCACGTGCTGTTGTTTTGGACAGTGAAGGTAAGATTGCACTTCTACATGTAACGAAAGAAAACTATTATAAACTGCCTGGTGGTGGATTAGAAGAGGGAGAAGACAAAATGCTTGCTTTGAACAGAGAGTGCCTTAAAGAAATAGGTTGTAAAATCGAAGTGCTCGGAGAGGTTGGCACAACTATAGAAAACAGAAAGATGTTCGGACTCAAACAAATTTCATACTGCTTTTTAGTAAAGGTAGTGGGCGAAAAAGGAAAAACAGATTTCACAAAAAAAGAAATAGAAAAAGGTTTTGAAGTAGTATGGCTCCCATATAATGAAGCTTTAAAGGTCCTTAAGGAAAGTATGGCGACCTCGAAAGAAGGAATGTTGTACATAGTTCCAAGAGATACAGCATTACTTGAAGAATCAAAAAGTCATTTTTAAACTATAGCCTCTACAAGAATTTCTTGTTATACTATCAGTATGGAAACATCTAAAACTGAGAAGTATTTTTTGTTCGCGCTTTTAGCAATCGTTCTGTTTTTAACATTAGCAATCCTTTTCCCTTTCTTGACTGTATTTATCCTAGCAGCTTCTTTCGCTGTCGTCATGGATCCAGTGTATTTATGGATTAAAAAACATATAACGAGAAAAAGTGGTGGTCTCGCATCCCTAATTACTATAATCATGTTCCTTGTTGTACTATGCGTGCCATTATTCTTCATGGGAAGTGTGATATTTGGTCAAGCACAAAATGCATATAGTTCCGTAGTTTCAAATGGCAACACTGATACTCTAATACAAAAAATAGATTTTTCTGTAAATGAAATAATGCCAAAAGGTTTTCATTTCGATACTTACGGTAAGATTGCAAGCTTTACTTCTATGCTAGTAAGTAACATAGGAAACTTCTTTAGCTATACCCTTAATACAATATTAATGATGATTCTAATGATCTTCGCTATGTTTTATATTCTAAAAGATGGTGAGGAATGGAGAGAAGGATTAACGAAACTTTTACCATTGTCAGAAAAAAATACAAAAGAAATACTTGCCAATCTTAGACATGGAGTAAATAGAGTAATAAAAGGTTCTTTCTTCATTGCTATTATTCAAGGAACCCTCGCTTGGCTTGGCTTCTGGTTCTTTGGAATTCCCAATCCTGCACTTTGGGGAGTTGTCGCGGGGATGACTTCACTTGTCCCAAATCTTGGAACATCTCTTGTAACGATACCTTCCATTCTTTTCCTTTACTTCACAGGATTACCTCTCCATGCATTAGGATTACTTCTTTGGGCAATGTTAATAGTCGGTACTGTAGACAACTTCTTATCCCCTTATATCATTTCAAGAAATACAGATATACCTGCAATACTTACATTATTCTCCATATTAGGTGGAATCACACTCATGGGCCCCGTAGGAATATTAATAGGCCCACTCACTTTGAGTTTGCTTTACAGTCTAGTTGCTATTTATAGAAAAGAAATAAATTAAACGGACATACCAGCTATATAGCCAGTGGTCCAACAGATCTGGAGACTATACCCTCCTGAGTTTCTATTTATATTTAATAAGTCACCTGTAATGTATAAATTCTTGTATAAAATCGAGGACATTGTTTTCATATTTAACTCCTTAAGTGATACTCCACCATCAGCAACTACCGCCCTCTCGTAACCCATCAAATTTGTAATATTTACTGGAAGATTTTTCAATAATTTTACAAGTTTCTTTCTTGTTTCTTTACTAACGCTGTGAACCTTCATATCAAAATCTATCGAGGAATCTATGCCTTCTGTTACCATAGCTGTTCCATCCGGAGCTATCTCCTTCCAAACAGTTCTGAGAATTTTATTCTTATTCGCATCAAAAATTTTAATTATAGATTCTTCGAGCTTGCCTTCATTTGTATCTGGGAATGCATCTATCAAAGCCGTCACATTACCTGACTGTAAAAGATCTGAGACTTTCTTCGCACTATTTAAAATAAGGGGTCCTGAAAGTCCGAAGTGTGTAAATAATATTTTGCCTGTTTTTGAAAATTGTTTATTGCCTTCAAGATAAAAAGTGATCTTCATAAAGGATAGCGATACTCCAGCCAAAGTCTTCACCCATTTGTCACTCGCGGCCAAGGGTACAATATCAGGGCTAGAATCCTTTACGACGTGACCTAAATCCTTCAACCATTTGAATCCATCACCAGTTGATCCAGTCTCCGGATGCGACATGCCACCAGTAGCTAATATGTAAGACTTGGCAAAATATAATCCATTGTTCGTTTCTACACTTTCAATCTCATCTCCTTTCTTATTTATCCGCTTTACTGTACAGCTATTTTTAATATTTACATTATTTTTATTTAATTCATTCTCAAGTACTTTGTATACATCATATGCTTTCTCAGTCTCTGGGAAGACGCGGTTGCGAGCTTGAACTACAAGTGGTAACCCGCGTGATTCAAAATATGTAAAAGTATCCTTCACTCCAAAGACTGAAAATGGTGAGTAAAGAAACGGCGCGCCATCACCATAAATTTTTAGGAATTTATGAATATCCGGCTCGTTGTTTGTAATATTACATCTACCTCCACCCGTTATTTTTAATTTTTCTCCTAAGTTTTTATTCTTGTCCAATATGAGTACAGACTTCCCTCGACTACCGGCAACAGCCGCAGCAAACATGCCTGAGGCTCCGCCACCTATCACAATTACATCCCAAATTTTATTATTACTTCTCATTTAGAATCTTGGCTAGCGCCATCTCGATTGGAAGCTCACTAATAGGTGAACTTTTAAGAGATTGATAAGCATCAAGTAATACAGAAAGTGTGGAAGAAGATATATGCTCAGGTTTATCAGCAATTAATTTTGATATATATTCCATGTCATGCTCAGAAATTGCATCCTCAATTTCTTTCTTCATTTTAGGTGCATAGCGAAGCATAAGTGCATATCTTAATTTAACAAGGATCATTTTCAAATATATAGCCATCTCAAGATTTTGATCTCCTGCTTTTTTTACACAAGCAAATCCTTCATCTATATTTTTCGTTGCTATTGCATTTAAAAATTGATCCACTAAAAGAGTATTTGGTGATCCAGTCACATTTTCTATGTCTGTGAGTTTAATTTTTTTATCTTTGGAAAATGATATTACTTTCTGTAACGTTCCTAATGCATCACGGAATGCGCCATCAGCTAAGAGCGCGATAAGGGTAGCCCCACCTTCCTCGAGTGTATATCCTTCCTTCTTCGCAACATTTGTCACCACAGAAGAGAGAATCGCATCTGTTGGCTTTCTGAAAATAAAACTCTGGCAACGAGAAACAATTGTATCGGGGACTTTCTCAATCTCAGTTGTCGCGAGAATAAATATGACATGCTTTGGAGGCTCCTCAATAGTCTTTAAAAAAGCGTTCCAAGCGTCCTTCGTAAACATGTGAACTTCGTCGAGAATATAAATTTTATATTTAGAATCGAAAGGCATCGTATGTACACTGTCACGGATACTGCGTACATCGTCTATACCGCGATTTGAAGCTGCATCAAGCTCATATATATCATTCGGAGATGTGCCGAGCTCTGAAGCTATTATACGGGCTATAGTCGTTTTGCCTGTACCACGTGGCCCACAAAGAAGATAAGCATGGGAGACTTTGCCGGCCTTGAGTGCTCCATCGATAGCTTTGACGATATGATCCTGACCGATAACCTCGCCCCAGTTCTCTGGGCGGTATTTACGATATAAAGCAATATTTGAATCTTTAGAATCCTTCATATTAGTAGTATAACAAATTAATGATTATTAATAAATTCCTTCACTATCTTCTCCACTTCTTTATATGAGTTAGTTTCCATTAGTTTTATACGTAATTCTTTTGCTCCATCCCAGCCATTCACATAAGCTTTATAATGCTTCTTCATAGTTGCAAAATTTTTCACCTTCCCTAATAATTTCTCATAGAGCTTCGTATGCTCGAGCATAACTTTTAATTTTTCATTTATTTCCTCCCCTGCTAAGGGGAGGTGGTCGTTAGACCGGAGGGGTCGCCGTGAAAAAATCCATGGATTTCCAAAAACTCCTCTGCCAATCATAATTCCATCACAACCAGTCTCTTTCGCAAGTTCTATCCCATGTTTTAAATCCACTACATCACCGTTGCCTATTATCTTTGTCTTCAAACCCATTTTATTTCTTATCTTTACAACTTCCTTCACGTGTTCCCACCTAGCAGGCACCTCCGACATTTCTTTGCGAGTTCGTGCATGAATAGTGAGTGCATCTATATCTTGTGAGAGTAAAAATGGAATCCATTCATTTATCTGATTTTTGCTATAACCAATACGAGTCTTCACAGAGACAGAAATATTTTTCTTTTTAGAATCTTTAATACCATCTTTCACGGCCTGAATTATCTCCCCTGCAAGTTTTTCATTTTTCATCATCGCGGCACCGGCACCACCTTTCTCTACTGATTTATCAGGACAGCCCATGTTGATATCGATACCATCAAATCCAAGTAAGGATACATACTTTGCGGCTTCGCGCATCTTAAGAGGGTTCGAAGAGAAAAGCTGGGCGATTATTGGCCTTTCTTTTTCACTATATAGTAAATCGTATTTAAGTATATCTCTTCCTCCACTCACTAAACCATCAGCTGAGACGAACTCCGTCCAAGTCACGTCAGGCTTGCCATACTTGGCAAACATACGACGAAAAGCCGCATCGGTGACATCTGCCATCGGTGCTAAACAAAAGAAAGGTGTTGGTAATTTATCCCAGAATTTTTTCATTATTGAAATTTATATAGCACCTTGTTTTTAAATCGAAGGTCTATATATGAGAGAGTATCATACTTGGAATTGATTTCGTTTGCAAATTCTTTCTCACCCATGGCAGTCTCAAAATTATCAAATATTGTATTCAAATCATTTTCTTCTTTAAAAAGTATCTTGGGATTAAGGTTACTCCCTGCAGATTTTAAATAAAGTGAATATTGACCGAGGGATGACTTTACAAGGTATATCGGCTTGAATCCAAGTCCTTCGACTTCATCTATAAATCTTGCTATTTCATGAAAACGAGTAGGAATAAATACCTGCAATCCAAGTGGTTTGGAATTATCTCCCGATAAATTTTCATAATACTTAAAATATATATCTCCCGAGAAATAAGGTGCACGATCGAAAATATATCCGTCATTATTTATAAAATAACAATTCTCCCCTACTTGATCTTTATTCTCTGGAACTATTACTCCACAATACAGATATTTCCCCGCACGTTCAACTATTGTGATACGGATAGTATGGAATCCTTCACGTTTGACTGACAAGCTTTCTATTCGAGGAAATTCTTTAATTAAATCTTTATAAATTTTATCGTGCGGATATATTAGAAAATTCGCACGAGCGAAAAGACCAAAGTAACGCCCTACAATTTTTTCATTTACACTTTGCTCTAAATCCGAAGAATCAATAATACTATTACCAGTGATCACTATTTTATTAACTAAAACTTTTTTATTAGATGAGAAATAAGAAAGAGCTCCCACTAAAGAAATAAATAAGATAATCAATAATATAATTAATCGCAATCGTCCTACTTTACGATTACGCTTAATTTGCGCTATTCGCGGTGATGTAGGAATATCTTTCATATTTAAATTTATGAAATAATATCTTTACCTAAGTATTTTTGTAAAACTTCTGGAATTTTAATTGTGCCATCTGCTTGCTGGAAATTTTCAACCATTGAAACTAATATTCTAGGAGTAGGAATAGCTGTGCAGTTAAGAGAGTGAACATAATTCATTTTGCCATTCTCGTCTTTGTAGCGAATGTTTAATCGGCGAGTCTGAAAATCATGGAAATATGAAGCAGAGGATATCTCTCTGTATTTATTCTCTTTAGGAACCCAGAGTTCCACGTCATACTTCTTTACTTGGCCCATACCCAAGTCGCCACCACAGTTCATAACCGTATGATAAGGAATACCCAATGATTCTATGAATTCTTCAGTATTACGATTAATTTCTTCATGATAAGCCACACTTTCAGCATGAGAAGCTTTACAGAGCACAACTTGTTCAAGCTTATAGAATTCATTCACTCTGATGAGACCTTTCACATCCTTGGAATGACTTCCAGCTTCACGTCTGTAGCAAGGTGAAAATCCTAAATACTTTTTAGGCAACTCTTCTTCTTTCAAAATTTCGTCTGCATGAAAACCCATGAGTGGAACTTCAGCGGTACCAGCGAGAAAATCACTATCTTGGGTTTTATATAAATCATCTTCACCTTGTGGAAGATAGCCTGTGCCAAAGAAAGTTTTCCTATTTACAATTATCGGCGGGATAAAAGGAATGAAACCTTTATTTGAAAAGAAATCCATTGCATAATTCCAAATAGCCATCGAAAGACGAACCCCATCGCCGGCAAGAAAATATCCTCTGAATCCATGAACCTTAACTCCACGATCAAAGTCAACCATTTTAAGATTGGTCATGAGCTCGATATGATCCTTCGCCTCAAAATTAAAGTTTGGCTTTTCGCCCCATGTTTTTACTTCTTGATTATCGAGGTCTGTATCTCCATCGGGTACAGACATATCTGGGACGTTTGGAACTGTGAGCATTAATCCTTGCCATTCTGTCATTACAGTTTTCAATTCTTCTTCTTTGCCAACTAATTCATCTTTCACCATTTTCATCTCTCCTATCATCTGCCCACGAAGAGTCATATCTTTCTCATTGGCAATAGAATTATTCATTTTATTCTGCTCACCACGTAGAAATTCCACACGAGAGAGGAGCTCTAACCTTTTCTCATCTGCTACGAGCAAAGCATCTATATCTACTTCTATATGCTTCTTCTTGGCACCTTCTTTAATTATATCTTTATTCTCACGTATGAATTTAATGTCTAACATAATATATATAGTATAATAAAAAATGATATAATACACAAATATGAGAAAAGAGAATTTATATGGAAGACATATATAAACTAAAATCTGAACAGTTCCCAGAAGGACTAAACGAAATTCCCCAACCACCCAAGACTCTATATATAAGAGGCAAACTTCCAAGTGAAGATGTAGTTTATCTTGCTGTTGTCGGCTCGCGTAAATACACTTCGTACGGAAGAGATATTTGTGAGAAATTAATTCATGGACTAAAAGGATACCCTATTGTCATTGTTTCAGGTCTTGCCATCGGCATCGATACCATAGCTCACAAAGCTGCACTTGAAGCTGGACTCACTACCGTCTCATTCCCTGGGTCGGGACTTGATAATAGTATCCTATACCCAAGAGCTAATATTAAACTAGCACAAGAAATTGTAGATAAGGGTGGATGTTTAATTTCAGAATTTGAGCCAAATGCTATTTCGCAACTTTATTTTTTCCCTCAAAGAAATCGCTTAATGGCTGGAATCTCCAAAGCTGTACTAATAATAGAAGCTGAAGAAAAGTCAGGCACTCTTATAACCGCACGTATGGCTCTCGACTACAATCGCGATGTTCTCGCCGTCCCCGGCTCAGCTTTCTCTTCAAATTCAAACGGTACGAACTGGCTCATCAAACAAGGAGCAACTCCAGTCACTAATAGTGCTGAAGTATTAGATGCTCTTGGTTTCGAAGTGGCAAAAGAAAAAAGAAGTGATAAAGAAAAATATGCTGACTGCGGAAAAGATGAAATGAAAGTGATTGAGCTCCTCCGCGAACCAATGGAACGCAACGACTTGATCCGCGAATTAGGAATGAACGTCGGCCCCGCCAACGCCCTTCTCTCCATAATGGAAATAAAAGAATTAATAAAAGAAGAACTTGGAGAAATTAGGAGGATATAAAATTAATCACCTTCTTCAGTATTATTTGAATTATTTTTATTTAACCAATCTCCGTGAAAATTATTTACACTCTCATCTATCTCTTTTAGTCTATTCTGAATTGCATATAATACAACGAGTATAAAAAAACCTAATATTATTAAAATTATTTCCATATTTATTTTATTTAAATTAATAATTAAAAGATCAATCTTTCATGATTCCTTTAAAATATAAAGGAATAAGATACTGATATTCATTAGTAATTCAAGTATATAATAAATCAATAAATATACAAGTATTTCATTTATAGTTAGACAGCGACATTGCATGATTTCATGTAAAATGATATCCTATACATAGGTGCTTGTGAGGAGTTCGCTTCTCTCGCGGTTACATTAAACTGCAGCCAAGTACCATCAAAGTACACCTCTAGAGAGGTGTTTTTTGATTTTTAGTCGTTTTCAGGATTTCCACTACATAGAATTCTTTCTCCCGTATTTTTATTCTTTCCCCAAAATGGGATTATACTTAAGAAAAATTTTTCACCTCCTTCTATCTGTTTAACAATAACTTTTATCCTTATTTTAGACCCATGATATTCCAAGACAGCAATAAATTCATAGTAAGTAGTTATTTTTAATCTCTGCTCCCACTTACCATCTTTTCTTTTTATTCGTTCAAATTTATTAGTTACCCAAACTCCCTGTAATGTTTTTGAATTTTTTATAACATCAGGAGCTAAGCTCAAATATCTAAAACGAGTATATTGGTCATCTATAAGTCTAGTATTATTCCAACTTTTAAATATTAAATGGTCTAGTCCTTTAATATTAAAATGAATATCTTCTTTAAAATAAGGACAATGTACTTTTCCTATTTTGTTATATATATCTTCTGCTTTATGTTTTACTTCATTAAATTTATCAATTGAAAATTCCATTTCTGTATTATCTCATTTTATAAAATAATTAACAACAAACTTTTTCTATATTTGCATAAAAATATGTTTTCGTGTAATACTTAGACCAATATGAAACTTTTAATTGTTGAATCACCATCAAAAGCAAAAACTATCGAGAAGTATCTCGATGGAGCATTTACTGTGCGTGCAAGTGTGGGACACATACGTGATTTACCAAAATCCAACAAAGATGCAATCGATATTCAGGCCGGATTTGTTCCTCGTTATGAAATTTCAAAAGGTAAAGAAAAAGTAGTTCATGAACTAACGGCACTTGGAGAACGTGCGACAGAGATAATGCTCGCGACTGACCCGGACCGTGAAGGAGAAGCAATATCTTGGCATTTGAAAGAACTTCTAGATGCTGATAAAAAAATAAAAGCTCCTATTAAAAGAGTTACTTTTCATGAGATTACAAAAGAAGCAGTGGAAGAGGCTTTGAAAAATCCTCGTGATATAGATCAGAATCTTGTGAAAGCTCAAGAAGCAAGGCGCGTACTCGATAGACTTGTCGGTTATGATTTATCTGGAATAATCTGGAAGAAAGTTCGTTATGGACTTTCCGCTGGTCGTGTACAATCCCCTGCACTCCGAATAATAATGGAGAGAGAAAGAGAAATTCGCGCATTCATTCCTGAACAATATTGGACGATAGAAGGACTTTTTGAGACAAATAAAAAAGACAAACTAACTTTGTCGTGTGCAGAAGAACCACGTGATAAAAAATTAGTAGACAAAATTCTCGAACTTGGCAAGAGAGAATTATGGTTCATAAAAGATTTAAAAACGAGTGAACAAAAGAGGCAACCACGCGCACCATTTACTACTTCAACATTACAACAGACTGCGAGTACCAGACTTGGATTCTCACCTTCACGTACCATGCAGGTGGCCCAGAAGCTTTATGAAGCGGGCTTTATCACTTATATGCGTACAGATAGCACGAACCTAAGTATAGTCGCCCAAAGCCAAATCCTTGCGTTGGTAGAGAAAAAGTACGGCAAAGAATACGCTGAAAAACATTTCTATAAAGCAAAATCTAAAAATGCCCAAGAAGCTCATGAAGCTATTCGTCCAACGCATGTCGAACAAATGAATGCAGGAATAAATGATGAACAAAAGAGACTATACCAGCTCATCTGGGAGCGAGTGGTCTCTTCACAAATGTCTGATGCTAAATTAATGAAGACAAAAATAGTTGCTAATATAAATGACAATAATTTTTCTATAAACAAAAATAGTGAATCTCGCCCATATACTTTTGTAAGAGAAGATAAATCTGAAAAAGAAATCCCCGATTTCACAGCCAATGGCTCTAGAGTTCTTTTCCCTGGATGGTTAATTTGCGATACAGGAGCTCGAGGTGAAGACGTAGAACTCCCAGAAGTCAAAGTAGGAGATCCCCTTAACCTTCTACAATTGAATAGCACTGAAAAAGCCACAGAACCACCGAACAGATATACTGAAGCCGGCCTAGTTAAAGAGCTCGAAGCTCGCGACATTGGACGTCCTTCTACTTATGCTTCAATCATGAAGACATTGGAAGATAGAGGATACGTAAGAAAAGAAGGCAAAACATTGTTCCCTACTGATACTGGAGATGTTGTATCATCATTCCTTGAAAATAATTTTGCGGAATACATTAGTGATACTTTTACAGCCGAGATGGAAGACGAACTCGACGACATCGCAAATGGCAAAAGAGAGTATGTGAAAACTTTGAAAGATTTCTATATTCCATTCCAAAAAGATGTAAAAGAAAAAGATAAACTTGCAAAGACAAATAACATGGGTGAAGCACCTGCTGATATACTTTGCCCAGTTTGCGGAAGTAATATGATAGTAAAACTTTCACGGGGAGGTAAGTTCTACTCTTGTATTAAATATCCTGAATGTACTGGCGCAAGAACAATCGAAGGAAAAATATTAGAAGGACCAAAAGAAACTGGTGAGATGTGCCCTCTTTGTGGAGATAAAAAAGGAAAGAGTGGTGGAGGCAAACTTGTAGTGCGTGAGGGTAAGTTTGGAACCTTTATATCTTGTTCAAGATACCCAAAATGTAAATTTATAAAACAAGATGAAGAAGAAACAAAAAGAAAAATGACAGACATCACTTGTCCTGTTTGCAAGGTTGGTAAAATGATGGAGAGACGTGGAAGGTTTGGAATATTCTATTCATGTAGCAACTACCCAGATTGTAAGAATGCTATAAAAGCAAAACCAACTGGAAATATTTGTGACTTATGTCAGTCACTGATGATGGAAGGCACCAAAACTATACCTGAGCGATGCTCGAATAAAATGTGTAGGAATCATAATCCTCATAAAACCGGAGACGATATAAAAAATAATAAAAAACTAAAAACTAGCTCTTAGAGCTAGTTTTTAGTTTTTTTGATATACTATTCATATGAAGCCAAATGTAAAAGATATATTGTCCACAGTAGAAGGCTTAAAGGATGAAGATATAGATATAATAGAAAGGGCTTTTAAGTTTGCAGAAAAAGCCCATGAAGGACAACTACGCAGAAGTGGTGAACCATATTTCAACCATGTTTTTGCTACGGCAAAAAATTTGGCAGAGCTAGGAATGAAAGCAAAAACAATCTCTGCTGGAATTCTTCATGATGTTATAGAAGATACAGAAACGACAGAAGAAGAACTGGAAAAAGAATTCGGCCCTGAAATAGTTTCACTCGTGAAAGGTGTCACAAAACTTGGAACAGTTAGATATAAAGGCATAGAACGCAAAGTAGAAAATTTAAGAAAATTCTTCGTTTCAATGGCGGAAGATTTACGTGTTCTTACTATTAAACTTGCAGATAGACTTCACAATATAGAAACATTAAAATACGTCCGCCCAGACAAACAGAAGCGAATTGCTCTTGAAACTCTTGAGATATACGCCCCACTCGCAGATAGACTCTCTATGGGACGCCTAAAGGGACGCCTTGAAGATGCGGCTTTTGAATATGCTTACCCTAAAGAATATGAGGAGGTAAAAAAATTACTAAATGAAAAAAAAGATTCAAAAGAGAGATATTTAATTGAAGTTAAGAATGATCTAACAAAAAAAATAAAAGAAGCTGGTATAAAAAAAGCCGTAGTAGATTATAGACAAAAACATTTATACTCTCTTTGGAGAAAGCTCCAAAAATATAATATGGATATTGGAAAAATATATGACATTATTGCCCTCCGCGTTATGGTAAATGATATAACTGACTGCTATCACGTTCTAGGAATTATTCATGGCGAGTGGACTCCAGTACCTAATCGCATAAAAGATTATATAGCAATGCCTAAAGCAAATGGCTATCAAAGCTTACACACAACCATCTTCACTGGAACTGGAGGTATTGTGGAAATTCAAATTCGTACACATGAAATGCATCGAAATGCTGAGAATGGTATTGCGGCTCACTTCATATATAAAGAGAAAGAAATCGGTAAAGAAATAAGTAATAAGAATCTAGAATGGATAAACCAACTAAAAGAATTAAATCAAAACGAGGAAGAACACAAGCCTGAAAAATTCTTGGAAAATATTAAATTAAACTTCTTCAAAGACAGAATATTCGTATTCACACCAAAAGGAGACGTTATAGACTTACCAGAGGATTCTTCACCTATTGATTTTGGTTATGCTATACATACAGACATTGGAAATCATATACAGGGAGTCAAAATAAATGGTAAAAATGCATCACTAGGTACAAAACTTAAAACCCACGACATAGTAGAAATTCAAATAAATAAAAATACAAATCCATCATCTAAATGGCTTGATCATGCAAAAACTAACCTCGCAAAAAGAGAAATAAACGCGTATTTAAAAGAACATAGTCTCCTTTCAAAATTTCTATCATTTGGAAAAAATTAAAAAATCGTACAGGCATAACTTGTACGATTTTTTAATTTTTAGAGTGAGAAATTGTTTATATTGTAGAGATCCACTTCTTCTTCAGCTTTTTTTATTTCTTCATTGGTACGATCTTCCAAAAGATGAAGTTCATTCTCAATACTATCTAAGGTCGATTCCGCCATAGCTAATTTGGGTGCTTCTATAATTATTTCTACTTCACTTTGTATTGGTGCTTCCACTCCTATTACATTAGCTTCAGATTCTTTTTGTGAGATAAAACTATCAAGCATTTTGTTTGGGTCACCAATCTCATCTTTTTTAGATTTAATAATATCTAAGATAGTTCGCAAGTCATTATTGGTAAAGAAGTCGATAGTAATATATCCACCGTTTTCTTTTCTTTCTATATGAACTCTGGTACCTAACGTCTCTTGAAGTTTATTTTCAATCTCATTAATCTCTGGGTCTTGCATATACTCCTTTTTACGAACTTTGTCGAAAGCTACTTTACGAGCTATCTTCTCTGCATCACGAACTGTAAGCTTCTTCCAAACTATTTCCTTAAATAATACTAATTGTTCTTCAGGCCTATCATTCAACATGAGAATCGGACGGGTATGCCCTTCGCTTATCTTGCCTTGAGATAAAGCATCAAGCATATCTTGAGGAAGTGCCAATATTCGTAAGGTGTTGGAAACATATTCGCGACTTTTGCCGATCTTGGCGGCGATCTGTGTGTGATTAAATTTAAATTCTTCTACAAGTCTAAAGAATGCACGGGCACGATCAACAGCATTCAAATCTTCACGTTGAAGATTCTCAATAATAGCAAGCTCGAGCTTGGCCATGTTGTCATCACCGACGCGAATAATAACTGGGACTTGTTCTAAGTGAGCAATTTTCGAAGCTCGCAATCTTCTTTCTCCAGCAATCAACTCATACTCGACAGCTATACCTTCGTCCTCCTTTAAAATTTCTACACGAGAAACAACGAGAGGTTGAAGCACTCCATACTGACGAATTGAATCTGCTAAATCTTGCAATCGGGCTTCATCGAATTCACGACGAGGCTGAAAAGGATTCGGCTTAATCTTTTCTATATCTACCCAAAAAATTGAATTACTATAAAGCTGTGACATGAGTATATTTTATCACAAATTAACCAAAATAAAAAACTAAGCAAAAGCTTAGTTTTTTATTATTTGTGCGTCGGGTTGGATTCGAACCAACGAAGGCCGAAGCCGACAGATTTACAGTCTGTTGTGATAGACCACTCCACCACCGACGCATATTCTAACAAGGCTAATTATACACATTTATCTAAATTTTTCAATGTTTATAAATACCTTACGTCGATTGAATAAATCTTTTTATTTAACCTTCACTTTACTTCCCATTTCAATATTTGAGACTATTTTTTTCTTCTTCATATCTACAATCAATTCTTTATCTCTCATCGTCACCACCACAATGTCCTCCTTCTTCACATTTTTACTTAGAAGGAAATTTGCAACTGGATTTAATATTTTATTCTGAATAAGTCTGCCCAATGGTCTCGCCCCATAGTGAGGATCATAGCCTTCTTTTGCTAAGTAAGTGAGAGCATCATTTGAAATTTCAAATCCTATTTCTTTCGCCTGTAATCTGTCTTTCACAACTTTTATTTTTAGATCAACAATACTTCGAATAGCTTCCAATGAAAGAATATCGAAGACTATCACGTCGTCTAATCTATTTAAAAATTCTGGACGGAAATAATCTTTTAAAGATTCAAGAACTTTTTCCTTCGTCTGAGTATATTCATCTATTTTCGTATTGTTCGTAAACCCTAAGGACTCCATCTTCTCTATTAATTGCGTTCCAATATTTGAAGTAAGAATTATGACTGTATTCTTGAAATTCACAACTCGCCCCTTAGCATCAGTTAGATGCCCTTCATCGAGTACTTGAAGAAGTATGTTGAAAACTTCTGGGTGTGCTTTCTCCACTTCGTCAAAAAGAATTACCGAGTAAGGTCTATGGCGAACAGCCTCTGTAAGATTACCTGATTCATCATAGCCAACGTAGCCAGGAGGCGAACCAATAAGCTTGGAAACGCTGTGCCTCTCCATGTATTCACTCATGTCCACTCGAATTAGAGCCTTGTCATCATTGAACATAAACTGTGCTAGGGTTTTCGTTAACTCCGTCTTTCCCACTCCTGTCGGACCTAAGAATATAAATGAACCAATAGGCTTGTTTGGATCAGAAACTCCTGCACGACTCATACGTATAACATTTGAGATCTTCTTTATCGCCTCATCTTGCCCAATAACTCTGCCCCGTAATATCTCTTCCATCTTTGCCAATTTTTCTCTTTCTTCTTCAAGCATTTTTGAAAGTGGAATACCTGTCCACATAGAAACGACTTCTCCTATATCTTCGGCTGTAATTTCTTCTTTTAATATTCTGCGAGATTTTTGTAATTTCTTAAGCCTTAGAAGTTTTGTGTCTAGTTTCTTTTTCAAATCGGGAATTTCTCCATAACGTATTTCAGCAGCACGAGAAAGAAGAGCTCGCATCTCGGCATTCTCACCTTCTACACGTAGATTATCTAATTCCTTCTTAATACTTCTTATCTCGGAAACTGTCTCTTTTTCATTTTTCCACTTAAGTTCTATCTCATGAGTCTTCTCTTTCAAATTACTTATTTCTTTTTCAATTTCTTTAATTCTCCTTTCCGTTTTTTTATTGGCTTCTGATTTATTTCCATCTCGAGCAATTTCTTTAGACAAAGCTTCTTTCTCTATTTCAAAACGCATAATCTTTCTATGTGCGTCTTCTAATACAGGTGGCTTATTCTCAAGGGCAATACGAAGAGCTGACGAAGCTTCATCAATAAGATCTACAGCTTTATCAGGTAAATATCTGTTTGTAATATAACGAGTAGAAAGATTCACTGCGGAAATTATAGCATCATCAGTAATACGAACACCGTGATAAAGTTCATATTTTTCTTTAAGTCCACGAAGGATTGCAATGGTATCGTCCATACTTGGTTCGTCTATAAATACTGGCTGGAAACGCCTCGCTAGCGCTGGATCCTTCTCAATATGCTTTTGATATTCCTTTAATGTTGTGGCCCCAATAGCACGAAGCTCTCCACGAGCAAGTGCAGGCTTTAACATATTTGATGCATCAAGCGATCCTTCGGAACTTCCCGCTCCTACAATAGTATGAATCTCATCTATAAATAAAATTATCTTACCTTCGGCTCTTTCTATCTCTTTAAGAATTCCGCGAAGCCTCTCTTCAAATTCTCCTCTATATTTTGTGCCAGCGAGAAGAAGCCCTAAATCAAGCGAGACTACTTCTTTGTCTTTCAAACTCTCAGGTACATCATTCTTGGCAATTCTCTGGGCTAGAGCTTCGGCTACAGCCGTCTTGCCAGTGCCAGCTTCACCTATAAGGATAGGATTGTTCTTCGTTCGACGAGAAAGTATTTGCATCATTCTCATTATTTCTCTTTCGCGACCAATTACAGGATCAAGCTTATCTTGGCGTGCAAGATCAGTAAGATTCCTCGTAAATTTACTTATAAGTTTTGGCTTCTTTTTACTATTATCTATTCCGGCTCCTTTTTCTTTTCTTAGTTGAGCCAAAACATCAAGCACTTGAGGTCTATTAATTTTAAATTTACTTAGAAGTTCTTTTGATTCACTTGTAGTCTCTAAAAGTGAGACGAACAAATGCTCTGTGCCAACGAATTCATCTTTAACTTCCATTGCTACCTTACTTGAATTCTCTATAACTTGCGCCAAATCTGGAGTCAAATATATCTGATATGATGGTGATAAAGTATTTTTATTCTCAGGTGATTCTATCATTTCACTTAAATTATCTACCAGTAAAGTTGTATCTACCTCCATTTTGTCGAGAATAGAAACAATAATAGAATCTTCTTGTATTAGAAGAGCTGTTAAGAGGTGTAAAGTATTTACATGATTGACTCCACGCTCAATAGCGAGCTCATGAGCTTTCCTGATTACTTCTTTAGCTTTAGTTGTGAAATTATTGAATGGGGGCATAAAATTAGGTTCTAATAGCTTGGTTAGAGCAATTAGTAAAAAATATAAAAATATTAATTTCCAGATGTTGTACTATTTGTACTTTTTGTTGTATCTGGTTTTGTTGTAGTAGTTTTCTTCTCTGAAAGTTTCAATATTGTAAATCCATTACCAAACTTTTTCAAAATAGTTGCATCAAAGTCAATTTTATTAAGAACAACTTTATAAACTAAACTATCGTTCAGAATAGAAGAGTCAACTAATACGAGACCAACATCTGAAATAATTATTCCTTGTCCAAGTGCCTTCGTTGCATCTGTCGTAGTAGTTGGGGTTGGTGTTGGTGAAGGAGTTGCTGCTCCTGTACTATCTACTGTCGTTGTACTTGGGGTAACTGGTGTTCCCGCATTAGGATCTACTGCTGGAACCTTCGCATCAACAGGATATATGGAGACAACAGTATCACCATCACCCAGTAGAGGGGCAACTTCTTTTACTTCTTTGGTAGGGGTTGTAGTACTTTTAACTGGTGCTTCAACTGTTGTGACTCTCTCTATGGTTCTCTGAATGACATTATTGATGGTCTGGGGTACACTCTTCGGCATTTGATTCATAAGAGATACGGTAATAATCCCTGTAGCAATAGAAACTACAAAAGTAATAAGTAATGTAAGTAAAACAAGCTGTTTTTTGTCTAATTCTTTGATATCCATGTAGATATTATATCACATCTGTCTACTATTTCCACTTACTATATTTCTCTAAAATTTTAGTTAGAAGAGAGACGGATTTATCTAAATGAGCTTTGGTTGTAGGGCGGCCGAGAGTAATACGGAGAGTGTGACCATTATCTTCTCCACTTTTACAAGCACTCTTGGAAGAGACTTCTATTCCCTTCGCATCAAGCTCTACTACAAGTAACTCACTTGTGATACCCGATATAGAAATATTTATATTATTTGGAAGCCTCTCTTTCTTACTTCCATTCAAAACTATTTTGTAATCTCCTACTTTTATATTTAATAACTTATCTATTGCGTAATCACGAAGTTTTGTGAGTCTATCTACTTCTTTATTTTTCATTTTATTTGTAATTTCTAACGCAAGTGCGAGTCCTGCAATAGAGGCTACATTTTCCGTACCAGAGCGAAGGCCCAGTTCTTGTCCTCCACCACTATATATAGGAGAAAGTTCCACTCCTCTTTTTTTATACAAAACACCAATACCTTTTGGTCCATAAATTTTAGAACCATTGAAAGACATCATATCTACACCCAATTTTTCGATATTCGTTGTGTCTAGGTAATTCATGGCTTGTGTGGCGTCAGTATGAAAAAGGGGGAAATCCGCTCCCCGAGGCCTTGCCTTGGGCTCCCTAAAGGCAAGGCCTCCGTCCGCAACTTTTCCTTCCTTTCTATAATGTCTTATTTCTTTCGCAATATCTTCTATCGGCTGTATTGTGCCTATTTCATTATTCGCATACATTATAGAAATTAGAATAGTATTCTCTTTCATTGCCTCCCTTACATCTTTCGGATTTATAATTCCTTCCTCGTCTACTTTTATATAAGTCACCTCTGCTCTACCTTCACTTTCCAAAAGTTTACAATTCATAAGCACTGCCGGATGCTCTATCAGGGATGTAATAATGTGAGGAATTTTATTATTATTTAATTTAAAATTATTTACTATCCCTAAAATAGCAATTGCATTACTCTCCGTACTGCTACCAGTAAAAATTATCTCATCACTGTGAGCATTTATATTTTTAGCGATACTTTCTCTTGATTTCTCTATAATATTCCTTACTTTTACTCCACTACTATGAATTGAAGTGGCATTTGCATAAAATTCCTTTTCATATAGAGACATAAGTCGAAAAACTCTTTCGTCTATTGGTGTCGCAGAAGCAAAATCGAGATATATTTTCCCTTTATTAAACATATTTAATACTATAACACATTTGTAAAAAATGCTTTATTAGTATATACTCTCTTTAGATTATGACTATATCTATACTAATTTATATACTTTCGGGCGTTGTAGTAATCCTTTTGTTGTGGATCCTTTTAACAGAGTATCGTTTTAGGAAATTCTTCGCCGGCACAAAAGCTCGTAACCTAGAAGATGTCATGATAAAAATAGGAGAACAAATGAAGGACTTGAAGGAAACTCAAGTGGTAATCAATAAGCATTTAGTCACCGTAGATAAACGTCTCGATAAATCCATCCGAAGTGTAGAGACAATTCGCTTCAACCCATTTCTTGATGCAGGGAGCAATCAAAGCTTCGCCATTTCATTCCTAAACGATGAAGGTAATGGAGTTGTGATGTCGAGTCTTTATGCTCGTGATCGTATGAGTATATTTGCAAAACCTATCACAGGTGGTAAATCAGAATTTGAATTATCTACAGAAGAGAAAGAAGTATTAGAAAAATCAAAATAAAATATTATGGATAAAAACCCATTACAAACAAATAAGTTTGTCCGCCCACCCGTCGTTGTTGTCATGGGGCATGTTGACCATGGGAAGTCCACTCTCCTAGATTATATTCGTAAATCCAATATTGTAGAGTGTGAAGCTGGCGGCATTACTCAGTGCATTAGTGCATATGAAGTAACTCACAAAAGTGAGACTGGAGAGAATAGACTTATCACCTTTCTAGATACTCCCGGACATGAAGCTTTTTCTAAAATGCGTGCACGTGGAGCTTTCGCTTCCGACATCGCCATCCTTGTCGTCTCTGCGGAAGATTCTGTAAAGGCACAAACTCTTGAAGCTTACAACACTATCATAGAAAGCAAGACTCCATATATAGTAGCTATCAATAAAATAGACCGCCCAAATGCTAATGTAGAAAAAACGAAAATGGACCTTGTGGAGAAAGGTATTTATCTAGAAGGACTTGGTGGAGACATCCCTTTCGTTCTTATTTCCGCTAAGATTGGAACTGGAATAAATGAACTCCTAGATATGATTCTTCTTGTCTCTGACATGCAAGCTTTTACTGGTGATCCTAAATTAAACGCATCTGGAATAATCATTGAAGCTAATCGTGAACCCAAGCGTGGTATTTCCGCTACTGCTATTATAAAAAATGGAACACTCCGCTCCGGAATGATCGTCGTCGCAGGAACTGCTATGGTCACAACTCGCATCATGGAAAACTTCTTAGGTAAGAGTATCAAAGAAGCTACCTTCTCATCCCCTGTTCGATTGGTAGGATTTGAATCAATGCCAGAAGTTGGAAATACTTTCGAATCTTTCGCTAATAAAAAAGAAGCAGAAATTTACATCAATATGGTAAAAAATGAGGCTCTCAATAATCAAGCCCCAACGATGAAAAATGTTGCGCAAATTGGGAAAGTAATTCCTATCATAATAAAGACAGATGTTGTCGGATCCATGGAGGCACTTGAAAAAGAAATAAACAAATTAAATAATAGTGAGATCTCATACAAAATTATTAGCTTCGGGGTTGGAGCAATAAATGAATCAGACTTAAAGATGGCAAATGCCAATAAGGAAACTATCGTTGTAGGATTCAATACCAAACTCGACAACGGAGCTCGCGACTTGAATGAAACTCTTAAGGTAAACGTGGAGGTATTCGACATTATATACAAACTTACAGATTGGCTGAAAATTATAATAGACGAAAGAAGACCAAGAGTAGAGACGGTGGAAGTGACGGGAACTCTTAAAATATTGAAAACTTTCGGATCAACTAAAGATAAACAAGTCGTTGGAGGCAAAGTGCTCCTTGGGCGAATAGTGAATGGTGGCCAAGTCCGCATAATGCGTCGTGACTTTGAGATAGGTAAAGGGAAAATTGTAGAACTTCAACAAAATAAGATAAAAGCCAAAGAAGTACTGGAAGAAAATGAATGCGGAGTACAAGTAGAAACCAAGATAGATATAGCACCAGGCGACGTATTAGAAGCATTTATAACAACAATCAAGTAATATGTCCGAGTTTCGATCAGAAAAAATAACAAATCATATAAAAGAACTTGCCGCTATTTTCATAGAAAAAGAGGCGGGGCCTACTTCGATGATCACAGTCACTCGCGTACTACTTTCGCCTGACAATAAACGCGCAAAGATTATGATCAGCGTCCTTCCACGTGAGAAAGAGAACGCCGCTTATGGATTCATCAGAAGGAATTTGGGTAATTTGCGTAAGTACGTATCGAAAGGATTAAAAATAAATCCTATTCCATTCCTCGAAGTTGAAATAGATGAAGGAGAAAAAAATCGTCAACGAATTGACGAGTTGCTCGCAAAAAGTTAGGATAAAAAAAATAAGGCGTGGTAGCCAAGTGGTAAGGCAGAGATCTGCAAAATCTCTATACGGCGGTTCAATTCCGCCCCACGCCTCAAATTTAAAAACACTATCGAAATAGTGTTTTTAGTGTGTGCCCAGGAGAGGACTTGAACCTCCAAGGATTGCTCCACTAGTTCCTAAGACTAGCGCGTATACCAATTCCGCCACCTGGGCATAAAGTCATACTAGCAAAAAAACATATAAATTACTAGTATTTTTTATTTATTTATTTTCATGCTAAACTATCCTCAATGTCTCACGAGAAAACAGCAATCAGAACCACATACTTCAGCATTATAAGTAATGCACTTTTAGCTGCCATTAAATGGACGGCTGGGTATTTTGGCAATTCTTATGCCCTTATCGCCGATGCAATAGAATCCACTACTGACATTTTCTCCTCTGCTTTAGTTTTATTTGGTATCAAGTATTCGAGTAAGCCCGCTGATAAAAATCACCCATATGGTCATGGTAGAATTGAGCCACTCGTCACTTTTTTGGTTGTAGGATTCCTTATGGTCTCTGCAGGCATTATAGCTCGCCAGTCAATTATCAATATTCATACTCCTCATGAACTTCCCCGTGCTTATACTCTCATAATCTTAGCTGGAATAATTATTTGGAAAGAAACTTCATATAGACTTGTTGTTAAGAAAAGTAAAGAGACAAAAAGTTCATCACTTAAGGCTGATGCATGGCACCATAGAAGTGATGCGATAACTTCTGTAGCAGCATTCATAGGTATCACGATCGCTCTCATTTTAGGGAAAGGATATGAATCTGCCGATGACTGGGCTGCACTTTTCGCATCTGCTTTTATTTTATATAATTGCTATCTTATATTTAGACCAGCATTAGGAGAGGTTATGGATGAACATACACACGGGGAAGTAGAGTTGAGAGTAAGAGAGATATCAAAAACAATTTCTGGGGTTCTTGATACTGAAAAATGTTTAATAAGAAAAACTGGCATGAAATACCATGTGGATCTACACATAATAGTCAATAAAGATATCTCAGTCGAAGAAGGTCACAATATCTCCCATAGAGTTAAAGATAAATTACAAGTAGAAATCCCAGAAATTTCGAATATTCTGATCCATGTTGAACCCAATAATTAGGCCATTAATTTGCATTTTACCCTAAAATGTAGTAGTCTGTAATATATGACGATTATTGCTAATATATTACCTTATATACAGATTATACTATCCCTTATATTAATAGGAGCCATTTTGATGCAACAATCAGACGCAGGCGTAGGAGGAGTATTGGGCGGAGGAGATGGCGGTGGTCTTTATCACACACGTCGTGGATTTGAAAAGTTTCTTTTTGTAATGTCTATTACAGTCGCTATTCTTCTGACTCTCTCATCTCTACTTGCAGTATTCATTAAGTAGTTTTCGAACTAAAAATATTAATCTAACTCTTTAAGAGTGCATTATGCATAAATTTCTCTCATTTATAAAAGAATTTCGTATTCCTAAAAAACAAGAGCTTACCGCTTCATTAGAATCCTTCTCTAAAAAAGAATTCTATATTTTCATTGTTGTGGCTTTAGTTGCTTTTGTGGGAATGGTAATAATTCTTGATCAGCTTAACAATAAATTCCTAGTTGATGTTCCTATTAAGGGTGGATCAACAACTGAAGGGATTATCGGAATGGCAACCCTTGTGAACCCAGTAACAGCTATCTCCGATGCAGATAAAGATTTAGTTTCTTTAGTTTACAGTGGACTTGTAAGAAGAATGCCTGATGGAAGCTTTATTCCTGACTTAGCCGAGTCATATACTATCTCTCCTGATGGATTAACTTATACTTTCATTATTAAGAACAAAGTAACTTTCCATGATGGAGTAGTTGTGACCGCAGACGATGTCATATTCACAATCAACAAAATAAAAGACCAGCTCATAAAAAGCCCACGAAGAATAGGCTGGGAAGGAATTAGTGTCGAGAAAATAGATGACAAAACTGTTACATTTAAATTAAAACAGCCATATATCTCCTTCCTAGACAATATGACACTGGGAATTCTTCCAGAGCACATCTGGCAAAATGTAGAGGATTCAAACTTCAATATCTCCCCTTTTAATATCAAGGCGATAGGATCAGGCCCATACAAGATCAAATCTGTCTTAAAAAATAAAGATGGCCTGCCACAAGAGTACAATTTAAAAAGCTTTTCAAATTTCACACTTGGAACTCCTAATATAGACAATTTAAAAATTATTTCTTACCCAAACGAGAAAGATTTGATGAATGCAATATTGAGCGACTCTGTAAATCAGGCGGGCGGTATAAGTCCTAAAAATGCAGAGGAGTTACAAAGAGATTCTCACACTATAAATACAGCATCTACTTCTAGAATCTTTGGATTATTTTATAATAGTAGTAAGAATAAAATCTTCATGGATGCGGGTGTAGTCAAAGCTTTCAATCTTGCGTTGGATAGACAAGAGATTGTTGATAAAGTTCTCTACGGCTATGGAACAGTTATAGGAAGCCCTATTCCAGAAACCATTATTCCAAGCACTAAAAATGCAATTGTAAGTAATGAAGATAATTTTAAGAAAGCCAGCGACCTTCTTGATAAAAGTGGCTGGACAGTAAGAGATGATGGAATAAGAGCAAAGGGTGGCACAACGATTGTAAATAAAACTGTTGTAACTAAAGCAAAAAATGGTACCAAAAAATCAACCATAGTTCCAACGAAAGTAAATGGTGGTCCATTAACACAGCTCGCCTTCGCTATAACTACCGGAGACACACCAGAGCTAAGGCAATCAACTGAAATTATCAAAACACAATTAGAAAAATTAGGAGTCAAAGTAAATACGCAAAAAGTTTATGAGATGGGTCCTTTGAATCAAGTGATTCGTGATCGTGATTATGAAGTTCTATTCTTTGGTCAAATAATAAACCATGAATCAGACCTATATTCATTCTGGCATTCTTCCCAGAAGAAAGATCCTGGATTGAATATTTCTATGTACGGTAATGCCAAAGTAGATAAAATACTTGAAGATGCTCAGAAAACAATTTCTCTAGATGCAAGATTATCTAAATATAAAGACTTTATAAATGAGTTCAATAAAGATCTTCCTGCCTTACTCATATACTCGCCTAAATACTTATACGCTACATCAAATGAACTTAATAATATAAATCTTAATAGCTTAATAAATCCTTCTGATAGATTTGCATCTATTTATACATGGTATGCAAACAAAGATCACGTATGGAAAATCTTTACCAAACAATAATATGAATGAAAAACCAAAAACACAACCAAATGGAAATAGAAATAATAATTTCAACTATCGTAGAAACAATACGATAAGAGTGCTTCACAAAGAAGGTACTCCTAAGATAAATGTACCCACCGCGATACTTCCTAAAACAACAAATCAACAGAGAGTAAAACAAGGACAAGGAGGAATGAGTCGAGGAAGTTACCAGTATGGCAACACAAAAGGAGGACGCAAGCCCCACATAAAGACTCCCCCACCACCAAAAGAAAATAATAGCTACGTCAGAAAAAGTAAGGCCAGCATTATTCCTCCACCCCTACCTGGAGTTATTCGTATAATTCCTTTAGGTGGTGTAGAAGAAATCGGTAAGAATATGACAGCCATTGAGATAGGTAATGACATCATCGTCATCGACGCAGGTATGCAATTCAAAACAGAAGATACACCAGGAATTGATTACATGATTCCTAACACAACTTATTTAGAGGAACGCAAGGATAAAATAAGGGCTATGTTAGTCACTCACGGCCACTTAGATCACATCGGAGGAATTCCTCTCGTTATGAGTCGTATCGGTAATCCACCATTATATTCTAGAAACTTGTCAGTCTTGGTTATGAAAAAGCGCCAAGAAGAATTCCCTCACTTGCCTGCATTAGATGCACATATAGTGGAGAAAGATTCTGTAGTATACGCAGGCGATCTTCGTATCCGTTTCTTTGGAGTGACTCACACAATGCCCGACTCTATGGGTATCGTTATCGAGACTCCTTATGGATCAATAATTACTCCTGGAGACTACAAGCTTGATCAAGTAGATGGAGTTGTGAGTGACGAAGAACAAAAGGAATATGCCTTCTTTGATAAAGAAAAAGTTCTTCTTCTCATGACTGACTCAACCAACATTGAAAATGAAGGTTTCTCTATTCCTGAAATTCGCGTACATGAAGGACTCGACAAATTGATAAGACAAGGAACAGGACGTATTATCATCTCAGCCTTTGCTTCATCTATCACTCGTCTGATGAAGATAGTTGAAATAGCAGAATCCCTAGGCAAGAAAGTTGCCCTTGATGGTAGATCACTGAAAACCAACATGGAGATATGTGAAGCCGCAGGAATATTCAAACCCAAGAAAGGTACTATCATACCAGTCGAGGATATCGACAAATACGCTCCTAATAAAATCTTAATAATGATGACAGGAGCCCAAGGTGAAGAATTTGCAGCCCTTTCTCGTGCTGCAAATAAAACTCACAAGAAGTTTACCATTCGTCCTGGAGATACAATTATCCTTTCATCTTCTATTGTTCCTGGTAATGAGATAGCGGTGCAACACCTGAAAGACAATCTGACTCGTCATGGTGTACGTATCATCAGTTATAGAACAAGTGAAGAAACTGTCCACGCTACTGGTCATGGAAACCAAGAAGATATAAAGTGGCTCCACAGAAAGACTCATCCTAAATTCTTTATTCCTATTCACGGCTGGCATTCAATGCTTGTAAAGCATAGAGAAGTAGCTATGTCACTCGGCATGTCCATGGACAACATTATAGTACCTGACAATGGATCTATAATAGAGATAGTAGATAATGGCTCGAAAATGGTCCTCCGCAAAGAGAAGGCTCCATCAGGCGCAATGATGGTGGATGGATTCTCTATCGGAGATGAACAAGATGTCGTTATAAGAGATCGCGTGATGCTTGCTCAAGATGGTATGTTCGTCCTTATCGCTACTATTGATGGGACTACTGGTAAACTTCGCAAATCTCCAGACATCATCTCAAGAGGATTCATATATCTAAAAGAGAACCAAGAACTACTTCATCAAGTAAGATTAATAATAAAGAAAACAATTGAAGATGGAACTATGGGAACAAACCCTATCAACTTTGATTCTATAAAAACAGCACTCGGTGATAATATATCAAAGTTCCTCTTCCAAAAAACAGCCAAGAGACCATTAGTAATACCAGTATTATTAAGTATATAAATAGAAGCTGCACAAATTATATTCTAAAAAAAGTCCTCGGATTCCTGAGTTACAACTCAGCCAGACTATTTTTTATAAAATAATTTGTTTCGCTTAAAACCAATGAACAAGATAAATCGAATGTACGTTCTCTCATTCTTATTTAGTTTACACATAGCACTATCAGCTTATGTGAATTCGACGTTCTTGCTGAAAATTATTTCGGAGAAATACGTGGGCATTCTTTATACAATTGCTTCTCTTGTGACTCTAATATTACTCACTAAAAGTGTAAATTTACTTAAACACTTTGGAAATCGTAATTTCGTTCTAATTTCACTATTAGTAAACATGGTGTCTTTGGTTGGAATGATAGTTTCCAAAAATGCTTACATAATAGCGACTTCATTCATTGCATTAATAGCTACTAATACATTAGTTTTTCTTTCTATTGATATCTTTATAGAACATTTTGGTAATCCTTTAACTATAGGGAAAACTCGTGGACTTTATCTAATGATAATTAACTTAGCTTGGATGCTATGCCCTCTTGTAACATCATTTCTAATAACAAAAGAAGGTGGTTACGTTTCAATATATATAATATCGTTTATTACAACGATCATCATGACTATCGGACTACTCTTCTCTGTTAGAAATTTTGAAGATAGAAGTTATATAAAAACACCATTTCTACAAACTTACAAATTCCTAAAAGAGAATCATCACATGCTCGCGATAACAATGATAAACTTTATTCTACAATTCTTCTTCGCATTAATGGTTGTGTATATGCCGATATATTTATATGAACATATAGGGTTTAATTGGAGTCAAATAGGAATAATCTTTACTATTATGCTTACTCCATTTGTCATTTTTGGTTTGCCTATAGGAGCCCTCATAGATAATTGTAAAATGAAGAAAAGAACCTTACTTTATATAGGTATTATCATAATGAGTCTATCCACACTATCTATATCATTTATCGTTTCTACAAGTGTAGCATTATGGGCATTCATAATGTTCATGACCCGTATGGGTGCAAGTATAATAGAAACAACATCAGAGGTTTACTTCTTTACTCATGTCAAAGAAGAAGATACTTATCTATTAAGTATCTTCCGAGATATGTCACCAGTGGCTTACATTATCGCCCCTCTGATTAGTACACTTATATTCATAGTACTACCACTCAAATTCTTATTCGCAATTCTAGGAGTAATAATATTATCAGGACTGTACTACATCCCCCACTTAAAACATAATCACGACTATGGAATACCCAATACGAATTAATAAATTTCTTGCACTGAAAAACTTTGCGACAAGAAAAGGAGCCGACGAACTTATAAAAAAGGGCTACGTTTTTATCAATGGACGAAAGGCTGTACTCGGCGACCAAGTATACCGAGATGAAGACGTAACAGTCAGTAGTAATGTGCCTAAGAAGGACTACATATACTACGCTTACAATAAAGCTACCGGCGTTTCGACGAATCCTGATGTGAAAACGAAAGACATTCTCTCTGTAACAAAATTTAAAGAGGCCGTCTTCCCTATCGGCAGACTTGATAAGGATTCACATGGATTAATTTTAATGACAAACGACGGACGCGTGACGGACAGACTACTCTCGCCTAAGTACGTTCATGAAAAAGAATACGTCGTGAAAGTTGAACCAAACTTTTCAGACAAATTCTTAGAGCTAATGGCAAATGGTGTTCACTTTGATAAATTCATAAGCAAGAAGTGTAAAGTCTGGCGAACCACTAGTAAGTCAAAAGATACTTTTAATATTATTCTTACTGAGGGTAAGAAGCGTCAAATCAGACGCATGTGTGAAGCTCTACACCACAAGGTAGTAAACCTCAAACGCATACGCGTAATGAACATAGAACTTGGTAAACTAAACGAAGGAGAATACAGAGCAATAAATGGAGATGAACTAGATATATTGCTTAAATCACTACAGTTAAGATAAAACAAAACTTCCCCAAGGCAAGTCCTTGGGGAAGTTTTGTTTTATCTTTTTATTTTGCGATATAAGGTAGTAACCCCATAAAGCGAGCGCGCTTGATAGCGACTGCTAGCTTTCTTTGATTTTTAGAAGTCACATCTGTACGGCGTCTTGCTTGCATACGAGCACTTGGAGTAAGGAATCTGCGAAGCAGCTCTATGTCCTTGTAGTCGATATGTTTGATGTTGTTTGATGAAAAGTAATCTTGTTTCATTTTATTAATTCTTAATTGTTAATTTTTAGAACGGTATATCTTCTGAATTTATTTGCTCATCTGGATACTCTATAGTATCTATCTCTTCCTCTTTCTTTGGTGCTGCTGCTTGACTAGGTGCAGATGAAGAATTTCCGCCTCCACTACTCTTTGCTCCGAACTGCACTGTATCGGCAATTATTTCTGTACGGTACTTCTTAGTATTCGTTGCAGCATCATCCCAACTACGAGTCTCCATTCGGCCTTCGACAAGTATCTGACTTCCCTTTTTCATATAAGTGGCGACGTTCTCTGCCGTCTTGCCCCATACTACGATATTGTGATAATCAGTCTTCTCTTGCCTTACTCCGTTTGAATCTTTGTAAGTACGATTCGTAGCGATACTGAAAGTACAAACCTTATTGCCAGAAGCGATAGCTTTCAATTCTGGATCGCGAGTTAAATTCCCAATGAGAATTGCTTTGTTTAAATACATAAATATAATAAATAGTTAAAATTATTAATATTTCTATTCTACCACAAGTGCCTCGATTTCTTTATCTATGGTCTCTTCGTTGATAGGTAGAGACTCTTCAGCTTTTGGAGTAGAACGGCGCTTGAAGCCATCTTTATTTCCATAGGCTCTCTTTGTAGACATCGTGTTACCACGAACTGTCTTGATCATTAAGTAGCGAACAAGCTTTTCATTCTTGTCTAATGCATCTTTTATAATCTTCCCATTTATCGTGCTGCACTCAAATTTGACCCAACCAAAATAACCATAAGAAAACTTTTGCTTCTTATTATTGATAGAACGAGTCATTTCGTATGCTAATTCTAGCATCTTAGGATATTCATCAGAGATAAAGGTTGCCCCCATGTCCGACAAAGAATCCTTCAAATTTGTAACTTCTCCTCCAAGATTTTCATCTGGAATACTTGGAACCATAATATAACCAACCTCATATATAGAAGATTTAACATCTGCTTCTTCTGCAGATACTACTTCTACAACTTCTTTTTCTTTTGCCATTTATTTAGAGCGTTATTACTAAATTTTAATAGTAAAACACGCTTAATTATTAATTTTAATACCACTCCATTATGGACCTGTGTGTACCGACTTCAGGGTCGGGACAAATGAAATGTAGAGTCATACTAACAGAAAAAGGAGGATAAGTAAAGGCGATTAATTCCTCTCCCCCTTACTAAGGGGGAGATGCCGGAGGCAGAAGGGGTCTGACCCCTCCTCAGAGCATTGCCTTGCGAAGTCTGACCCCTCCCCAACCCTCCCCTTAGTAAGGGGAGGAGGAATTAATTCTGTGCTGGAACTATCGCTGCATTGTAGGCAGTAATGGCGTCATTGAGGGTTGTGACTTGGGCATCAATTACATCTTGAGTATCAGTAGTTGCTCCTGTGGCAGCTGCGTTGGCTGTTATGAGAGTAGCGAGTGAGCCGACTATATGCTCGCCGGGAATTACTGATTCTATAGCACTAGCATCTATAAGTCCTTGAGCTATACCTTTAGCAGTAGTGAGAGCGGAGATGTCGGAAGGTTGATTGTTTGATATTAATAATGCCATTGCATCATTTAATGCTGCCGTCTTTGCCGTCTTATTTGCTTCTAGTTCCGCCCCGGTTTGTGCAGGAGTTTGTGATTCTACTACTTCTGGTAGTAATAATGCAGAATCTCTTGCAGGGGTGAATAATAACCAACTATCTGCCGTATAGTCAGCTTCTACTTTAGCAGCTATGGTTGTTTTGGCAGTTGTTAGATCGGTATCTATTTTTGCTACTCTGGCTGCTTCTATCTCTTCAAGGGTGGGGGTTACTTCATTGCCACCATTATTTCCATCACTGTTGGAATCTATAATCAATGCTTTGAGTGACTGTAACTCACTACGATTGATACAGACGGCTTCCTGCCCTGGGTCCGTGAGACAAACTTCGCCAGTAAATATTCTCGTAATCTTATTCCCTGCATTTGCAAGCCAAGCGGTAAGATTATCTCTCAAAGTATTCACTATCGCCTGCCCCGCTCCATCCACTTCAAATTTATTTATACCTTCTAATTTTAGATTGAGTTCTTTGATAGCATTCACTGATGCAGCAAGTATCGTTGTAGTATTTACTTGTCTGTTGCCGGAAGGATTAATGTTTACAGCTTCTGGAATTGCAGTTTCCACATTTTGAGCAATGAATCCTGAGTAGTCTATACCTCCATCATATAATCCTGAATCTGTTTTCCAAGAGTATGTTTGTGGATTGATTTGCATGATAGCGTTTAGACCTAGTGTAAAATCTTCCTTTATATCCTTTAGACGTGCATCGGATGTACAACTCATGGTGCCTGCACCGTTGGTTTGAATACCTCCGCAGGAAACGAGATTAGATATACCGACGCTTCCATCATAACTAATACGCATTCTTTCTGATGTTCCATAAGAATCTCCTGTCGCAAAAATTAAATTACCCTTATTCCAATTAGAATCTCCTCCAGCACCTTCTAATATTCCATAAATAGAAGCATAAGAAGCATTATATGTTCCAGATGAAGTCTTTGAGCTAAACGCAATAATAGGTGAATAAACACCTGGAGCATAAGTATTATTTGCTAATACAAGACCAGCTGTTCCGTTTGTTGTTGTAGCTAGTGAATGACTTGCTATAAATGCTGGTGAAGTTGCTACACTACTACCATTAATATAAAATAGGGCACTTCCAGAATAAGTTCCTAATGAAGTTACTGGCCCAGTAGAACTAATAGATGAAGCATTAATTGTACCGTTCACATCTAATTTTGCCGCCGGGGTTGTTGTCCCGATACCGACGGAGCCGGTGCCTAATACGCTTACCCATTCGTGAGCCACATCTGTTCCTGCGACACGGATACCGAATCTATTATCAGCAGCATTATAAGCCGAACCGATATACGCATTATTATTTCCATTTACGTTAAATCCCCAAAAAGTATTTTCAGTTGAAGCACCAATTTTTCCTGCTCTCAAGAAAACTGTATCGGAACCTTCTTGAGAAAGAATATCAAGTTTCGCCCCTGGCCCCGTCGTCCCGATGCCGACGTTGCCGTCGTTTTTAATTGTCATTCTTATACTAGGTGTAAATTCTGTATTAGCAGTAGCTGCTGCGGCATCAGCATAAAAATTTATACCATCTATATAGCTAAGTATTATTCCTCTTGAACCAAAACTTGCATGAGTATTACCCCATTTTAATTTAAGAGCATTGCTTTCGTAACCAGAAGAATAATAAGAATTATGAGTAATGAAAGCATCTCCAGCTGCGTCTTGCTGATCTAAATTCAAACCATAACTCGCACCAGCATGAATCATCCCTGCTACATCCAACTTTGCACTTGGTGTTACTGTCCCGATTCCTACATTACCGAGATTTATATTAAATGGTGGAGTTCCTCCTTGATCAACATTTTGAATTTGAAATAACCCTGGTGATCCACCTGAAGAAGCAATTGTCCAATCAGCATTAGCAGAACCTGTATCTAATTCAATACCTGCAGTCCAAGAAGTATTTCCAGATTTTACAAGAATTTGATTTCCATTACTACCCTCTACTTGCAACAACTTTCCAGGTGCGGTTGTCCCAATACCCACATTTCCGCCACTTGGTAATAGAACAAGTTCGTCCCCGTCACTCCATCCTTCTCTGTGAATTGCCATCATTGTTCTATCTGCTCCTGCCCCACCATTCATATTAGTAGTCTTCATATTAAATCTTTCTGTATGGTCATATGAACTTGCAACACCAGCAAGATTTTTATCTTCTCCAAAAATTGTTAAGTATCCTCCACCATAAGCACCCGTTTGAATTTTTAATCCAGTATTGTCTGTTGCACGATAAATATCCAATAAGCCACTTGGCCCAGTTGTCCCGATGCCGACGTTACCGTTTGTTTGAAGTGTCAATAAAGTAGAGGTTTCTAAAAGCCCATCTGCATTTGCAGAAAACTTAAATTTATCTGAATCAGAATTATCTACTCCAAAGTTCCAAACTGAAGCTCCACCATCATCCATTAAAATTTTTGTATCTCCACCATTAGGCCCAGTTACCATTCTTATTCTAGCGTGAGAAGCTGTATTTGTATTATCAGTATTTTCTAAATTAAAAGAAGCAGCAGTTCCTGCGGTTGCTTCTTTTACATCTAGTTTCCAAAGAGGATTCGTCGTCCCGATACCGACATTGCCGTTTGATCTTAAAATAGTTAAAGCGGAAGAACTTGTACCATAGTTATATAATTGCCAATCAGAATTTCCTGCTGTAGCACCAGAACCAAGATACCAATCATTCACTCCATTGGTTTGCCATCTGATAGCATTCTCTACTGTATTTGTAACACTACGATTAAGGTAAATATTTGCTTGTCCTGTACCATCTCCTATAGTAACATTCCCCGCCACACTTAATTTTGTTCCTGGTCCCGTCGTCCCGATGCCGACGCTTGTTCCATTATCGTAAATCAAAGAATTTCCAAATGCACTTGTCCCTGTAAATTTTGGAATATAGTTTGTTGTTCCTACTCCTGTGGTAATAGAAATAGGAGTTATTGCCAAATCATTAGTAACGCCAGATGATGGTTTTGGATCCATTGTTACAGCAGTAACAGTATTTAGTCCATTATAATTTTGATACGCCTCACTTGTAATATAAGCTTCAATGGTAGAATAAATAGATAACCCAGATACTGATACATATAGATATCCATTGTAATTAAATAAATTTACAGGATATGCCACACCGTTTGCAGTAGTATAATTCATAGAAATAACTCCTGTATTTAATAATGTACCAGAAATATTAATAGTACTATTTCTACCGCCGTTAAAATCTACTATCTTAATAGTTCCATGAAATAGTGAATAATTATTTGCAGCAATACTTGTCGCAATCAAGGCTGTAGTCGAAGAACTGTTATAAATTGATACTGGATTTAATGCAGATGAAGCGAAAGCAGAAGCATGCTGGCCGTCCAACATATCAGCATTTAGGTTTGTAACTGCTGTTGTAGAAGTGACAGATAAAGGAGAAGTACCAGTAGCAATATTTGAGAATAATTGGGTACCAGTAATTGTTCCGTCCGCTAAAATATTATTGTCCCCCGCATCAGACTCACCTCCAACATGAAGCCCTCCATTTATTGCAAGTTTTGAAAGTGGTGCTGTTGTTCCAATACCGAAGTTGCCAGTGCTTGTGATTCTCATTCTTTCATTTGAAAAAGTCATTCCTCCAGTTGCAAAAATTATTGGTGCAACAGCAGAAGTAGCAACTACAAGTCCCCCCGTATCACTTTCTGTTAATACACCAGTGGCAGGAACATTGTTAAAGTTTGTATTACCAGTAGCCGAGCCATTCTGAACAAAAGAAAATGTTCCTGTGTCTCCAACGGCTTGAAGTTGAGGACGACTAGTCGTAAGTAAATTTCCATCTACTTGTATCACAGTATTCCCGGCACTTGAAACAACTAATTGGCGTGTTGGCCCCGTTGTGCCGATTCCAACGTTGCCACTACTATCCATTGTTATGCCTGTCGCTGAACCAATAGAAGTTCCAACGGACCAGTAAGATTTTGTACCATCTGTACCAATGGAAGAAACAGCACTACCTCCTAAAGTAAGAGGTACATTATCCATCAAATTAAGTCCCCAAGATGTTTCCGATGCGACAAGATATCCTCTTAGATAAGTATTACCATTTACATCAAGAATATATCCTGCCCCTGGTGCTGTCGTCCCTACTCCCACTCTATGAGTTCCAGAATCAACAAATAAAGAATTGGCATCAACTGTCAGATTATGAATGCCAAGATCTACATTTGTTGTACCTCCTGTGTAAGGAATATATCCTGCGGCAGTCGCATAATAGTTTCCATGTTGCCCATCTAGAAGATCAGCATTTAAGTTCGTATTGAGAGTTGTAGAAGTGACAGCGAAAGGAGAAGTGCCAGTAGCGAGAGTAGATGTAAGTTGATTGTTCATTCCGATAGTTGTAATGCCAGAAAGTGCTCCTGCGGAAGTCGCTTTGAATCCTGAAGAATTAATTGTGAGAGTATCATCCACTCCATTACCGATTGTAATTATTTTGGCATTAACATTTGTTCCAATTAAAATACTTCCGGTAGTTCCTGAGTCTAAAGTTAAAGCTCCAGTTGTTCCTGAATTAATAGTTAATGCTCCACTATCTGCAATATTGTTTGTAGTAAATGTTTGTGTTCCGATTACTGTCCCTGTGATAAATGTCCCTATACCGGCGTTACTGATTCTAGTAACTCCATTTAGAGAAAGTAGACCAGCAGTGATGGCGACATCACCAGCAGTCGCAGTAATATTTCCAGTTGTTGCCGTCAATCCCAAAGTAGCTGTGATAAGTCCTGAAATTGTAGGAGTGGCTGTCCATGCAGTTCCTGTGACTGTTAAGTTACCACCGAGTGATGTGAGGTTAGCACCTGATACTGTGAATGTATTATCTAGGGATGTTGCTCCGTGGAGAGTGAGAAGACCAGGAGTTGTGACTGAACCTATGGTGTTGATGGAAGATGCACCAGAGCCAAAAGTGTTGGTAGAATTGATAGCAGTAGATATAGTAGCATTGCCGGTGGATGTGATGCCAGTGGAAGCAACAATAGCTCCAGTGGAATTGACTTGGAACAAATCGCCATCACCGACAGTAAGGAGAGAGGCGGGAGTAGTGTCACCAATGCCGACAGAGCCGGCGAAATATGATTGCCCTCCGGCAGAATAAATAGAATAATTATTATTAGCACCCTTGGTCATATTGGTAATATAGAGACCATACTGATTCGTTATTGTTCCTGTTCCTGTAGCATTCATAACATATAGACCATAGCGATTAGATAATGTGCCACTACCATTCCAATTCGTAGAGCCAACGAATGAAGCTCCTTGATTGATAGTCCCAGTCGCTCCAGCGACGCTGGCAATTTTCCCCCATACTCCAACGAGAGGAATATGATTCCCGTCTCCATTCCAATTTTGGGTGTTTGTCGCTCCTACTTGAGCATTTGAATATGTGCCCCAAGCATAACCAGTGAAAGACTGGAAGTACTATTGTAAGTCTTGTTTACATTTATTCCATACCAATCACTATTAGCATCTAAAACCGTAGAAGCTTCTCCGACCAACAATTCTACGTAATTACTTGATGCATTATTCCCTAGAGCTATACGCCCTAAATTATTTATATTATAATTTCCGCCAGCCATATTTGATCCGAGAGTAAGATTGCTGACAGGACTGGAATTGAAATTAATTGTTTTAGAAGAAGCAATTTCAAAAGTAGAAGCTGGAGCTGTCGTCCCAATCCCAATACGATGATTGAGTGAATCAATAGAAAGAGTATCTGTGTCAAAAGATAGTCCATTTACTCCACCGGTAAGTGCAAAGTTGGTATCGTTAGCAAAAGTCCAAGTTGTAGAATTTACGGTTGTTGCTCCTGTCCCTGTAGTGAGAGTGTTACTTCCTGTGATAGTTGTGTTTCCATTAAGTGATACTGCCCCGCTACCAGTAGAGAAAGTGTTGGCTCCTGTTTGAGAAAATGTATTGTCTAGGGTTGTAACCCCGTGAATAGTGACGATATCCGTTCCTGCATCTCCTAATGTAGTATTGTCTAAGACGGAGAGACTGGCAACAGTTGTTGATCCACTTGTGACAGAGCCAGTGAGTATTACGCTGTTACCATAGATATTACCTTCAGCATCTACGACGAACTTTACAACGTCTGCTACAGATGCACCAATCAGATTACCATTAGGAACTGAGGAAGTAAGGTTGATGTAAATGGTAGAGTCAGAGATGTTCGATGTACCTGTGGGCCAAGTGGAGAAGAGGTGGGCGAGAGTTGGTCTATGAGTGAAAATAGTTTGACCAGAAATTGTAGTTGGTCCATTGATTGAGACAGCGCCTGTACCTGTAGAGAAGGAACCAGCTCCTATTTGTGAAAAAGTTTTCCCATCGGCAAGTGTCGTATCTCCATTTAAAGAGATGGCACCTGTACCAGTTGTGAGTGTATATGCTCCTACTTGGGTAATGTTGTTGTTTAAGGTTGTAGGTTCATTGATAGTTAGTGTTCCAGGAGCTTCGACTAGACCGATCGTGGTAGTACCACTTAGTGTACCGTTTGAAATACGAGGAGAACGTATGGTTGTATTGTTTAGGATTCCTTCTTCTGTAATGTTATCAGATGAACTGTTGATGGATTTGATGATGGAGTCGTAGACACGATCTGTTTGATTGGTATTGTGGTTGATGTTGTTTAGGAGAGCTAGTTCTACACCTTGGAGTCTTGGAAGGATGGATGGATCGTATTGGTTGATGTAAATGTCGCGTTGTTGCTGAGTGATGTTTGTGATTGCCGTAGGTCGTGAGACCGAAGGTCCTGAGCCAGTAGGCGAAGGATTAGTTTCCCCTGATAAGGGGACGGAAGGGGTTTGTATTGGAGGGGTTTGTTTAGGTGTTGCTGTTGTTGTTACAAGAGATCGAGGGAGAGTGACCGGCACTGTAATTATTTTAGGTTCTGAAAGTATCACAAGGAATGAATTCCAATCTGAGACAATATTATTTGGAGCAGATAAAATTCCACTCCATAATGATGTTGCGAGTTTCTTTGTATCAGCCACTCCATTCTCGGCAGAGTCTATAATTCCGTTTATGAATACTCCCCAGCCACTCTGGATTCCATTGGAAGCTCCCAAGAGTGAATCCCCAACGGAAGCAGTAAGAGATGATTGAGGTGCTGAAAAATTATTTGAAGAAATTTTATTATAAGCAAGTAGAGCTCTGTTACCCACAGAAGTAAATCCTCTCGTCATTTTATTCTGAAGAGAAACTGAAAATTGTTTATTTGCGTTTAAAGATTTTTCTGTATTATTTAAAATTCCAAAAGTAAATGTACTCCATCCATCTGCCAAACTTTCACTGATATTGGAAAGTAAATTTTCTGTATGAATACTGTTTGTATTATTTTCCTGGCTTCCTAAAAAGTAGGAGCCGAATGAAGAAAGTCCGATAAATATGACGAGGGTAAAGATCAAAGCATTCGCTGAAAATTGTCGTCCGAATACGTCCTTGATGGATGAGTTTTTTGTGGAGTTTTTGTGAAGGTTTTTCTGAGCAATAATGTACCTCTTAACCTCGCCTTCGGTAGTGAACCAGATCCCTCCTTTTTTGACACCTTTCATCTCGCCATTGCGTATCAAAAAACCAAGGTAGTCCTGAGCATACCCAGAAATTTCAGCTGCTTGCTTTAGAGAGATCTCTTTTTTAAACAATTGCATTTTATTTATAATTACAAGGATATCTCGGATGGCCATTAAAATTATTTTCTTTACCTCGGATATCCGAGGTGATTATTCTTAATATCTCGGACGTCCGATATTGCCTAATTACTCTTTATATTATAACAAAATAGCAAAGTCATGCAAGAAAAAACACACCTAAAAGTGTGGATAACTTTTAGGTGTGTTTTTTAGCTCAAATTGAACAAATTTTTAACGTTAGCGAGAATCATAGCCGCCGTTTCCCCTTCATTTAAGCCCTTAATTTCGGCTATTTTTTTGACTATTTCTTCCACATAAACGGGCTCATTCCTTTGGCCTCTATACGGCACTGGCGCGACGTATGGACTGTCGGTATCGGCCATGATTTTGGCTAGTGGTAAGGACCTGATTGTCTCCTCGTAATTTATCAATCTTTTGGAGTTTTTTCGTGGCTTGTAAGTTATCACTCCAGCGAAAGAAATATAGAATCCGAAGTCAATAAATGCCTCCGCATCTAAGAGTGTTCCTGCAAAAAAATGGACCACACCTTTTAAGTTTTTATACTTTTTTAAAATTTCTAAAACATCTGCATACGCGTTGCGGCTGAGATCTTCTTCATTGTTCCTTATGTGAAGCATGAGTGGCAGATCAAGTTCGCTCGCAAGTTCTATCTGTGCGATGAATGCAACTTTCTGTTTCTCTATACTCTCTTCGTCCATATGATAATAGTCGAGTCCACACTCCCCTATTCCTACAACTTTTCCCAAACTTACTAATTCTTTATATTTTTCTTTATCAAAAATTTCTCCACGTGATGTGAACTCTGCCCCTTCACTTCCCAATTCACTTTCATCATGGAAAGACGCACCTGTGTGAATCGGATGAAGTCCGATCGTCGCATAAACTCCCTCATACTCATTCGTCATCTCTACTGCTTTTTTTGAAGTATCAAATTGTGTACCAATATTTATAACCAAAGTATCCCTACCTAATGCACGAGAAAGAACTGCATCTCGATCGTCATCGAAAATTTTAAAATTTGTATGCGCGTGTATGTCGATGTATTTAGGATTTTTCATATTTGTATTTTGGATTGCTCCCCTCCTTTTCAAGGAGGGGGTTGGGGGTGGTAATTCTGAATTAATCACCACCTCGCCCTTCGGGCACTCCTCCTCAACAAGGAGGAGAGAAATTCATTTATTCTTTTCTTAAAAACAATGGAGTCTCGGGCTTTTTATTTTCTTTAATTAGTTGTTTCAATTTTACGTTTGTTTCTGGCATTAGTGGATTAAGCATTCGAGCAATATCATAAAGTTTTAATACTAAATCTTTGATCATCTCCTTCCCTCTTTCTTCATCCACTTTCACTACCTTGAATGGCTCGGTGGCTTGGATTGTTTTATCTAGTTCTCCTATTTTCTCCCATACATAATCAATTGCCTTTTTCAAATCAAAAGTTTCGTATATTGCAAAATATTCTGTGAAATCTGATTTTTCAGATATCTCTGGGCACTTGTCTAAATACTTTTCTGATAGAGTTAAAATACGAGATGAGAGATTCCCCAATCCATTCGCAAGGCCCGAATTGTAAGCATCTTTGAAACGCTCAAGAGTGAATGGACTGTCTTCGAAGCTTCCTACTTCACGAAGGAGGAAGTACCTGAGAGCATCTGTGCCATATTCACTCACAATGTCCTTAGGATCAACTCCATTACCAAGACTCTTAGACATACGGACCCCTCCTTCAGCTGTTATGAAGCCATTCACTACTATCTGGTGCGAGTTCGGCACTCCGGCCGCCATAAGCATCGCTTGCCACATAGCAGCTTGGAAACGAGTATTGTCCTTACCACAATATTGCGTCGGATTTCCATTGACCCAATACTTTTGAAAATTGGATTCCGAATTTTCGCCCCCTGCTAAGGGGGAGATGCCAGAGGCAGAGGGGGTCTTTCCCTTTTCATCAGGCCAACCAAGTGTCGAAATATAATTCACAAGAGCATCAAACCAGACGTACATCACCTGATCGGAATCCCCTGGAACCTCTATGCCCCAAGGCATTTTCTCTTTCAAACGAGAAATTGAGAAATCAATGAGACCTCCTTTAACAAAATTTTTGATCTCATTTAGTCTAAAATCAGGAATAACAAAGTTGGGATTCTCCTCATAAAATTTTAAAAGCTTTTCACCAAACTCCGAATATTTGAAGAAATAATTCTCTTCGTTTATAGTTTTAAGTTCAAGATTAGGGTGGAGTGGGCATTTGCCATCTACTAGCTCAGAGTCAGTTTTCTCACTTTCACAACCGACGCAATACTTGGCCTCGTAAGTTTTCTTGTAAATGTATCCATTGTTCTGTACCCTCTTCCAGAATTCCTGTGCAGCACTTTCGTGAGCTTTGTCAGTCGTACGAATAAAGTGGATGTCCTCCACAATTCCAAACATCTTCAATTGTTCTTTAAAAGTCACAAACCCTTGATCAACAAATGCTTGGGTGGGGGTATTTTCTTCTTTGGCTTTCTCAAATATTTTCATGCCATGCTCATCAGTGCCAGTATTGAAATAAACATCATATCCAAGTAATTTCTTATAGCGAACAATTGTATCTGCACGGACGAATTCTAAGGCATGCCCCATATGAAGTGGTGCGTTTACGTAAGGAAGAGTAGTAGTTAGAAAGAAAGTTTTAGACATAAAATATTAATTAATTATCTCGAGCTAAAATCTTTTTCTTTTCAATGTCGTCTAAAAATTCAAATAAACAAACAGCAAATGGAATAGCTAGTATGACGCCCCAGAAGCCAGCTAATTCTAAGCCAATAAGAATAGAAAGGATAATAACAAGTGGAGATATGCCTATGACCTTTTTTATAACTAAAGGATAAATAAGGTAAGCTTCAAATTGATGTAATATGAAATACAAACCACCTGAAAGCAAAGCAAGAGTCACGCCACCATCTAGATAAGAGAATGCGACAGCAGGGATAACAGCTAAATAAATACCAAAAGGAATAAGCTCCAAGAAACCAGTTATCAAGGCGAGAACCAACGAATATTTCACACCCAAAATCGTAAGACCTAGGTAGGTAAGTACTCCCATTATGAGGCCTATCAGCATTTGGCCTTGCATCCAAAGGCCAATTTTGTGCTCTGTACGCTGCCATAGATCGATAATATATTCTTCACTTTCATCAGGAATAATAATTCGAAGGAAATTTTCAATACCTTTCTCTTTGATAGATAAATAAAATGAAATCATTACGATCAGGATAAGGTTCATTAAACTCCCGAAAACTTGACTGAATATATTGAACAAACCACCAGAAAGACTACTAGCTAAACCTTGAGTACTTTTTACAAGATCCCCAATAGATCCACTAGAAGAAATCGTATTGACAACTCCCTTCGCACCAGAGATTGCAGCTGGCTGGAAAGTATTTAGAATACTACCGTTAGGAATATATGAACTGAGCGATGAAACAAGTGAGGACATTTCATCAATAAATACAGGGATGAAAACTGAAGCTAACCCAATCAAAACTGAAAAGACAAAAACATAAATCAAGAACACAAGTAAAGCTCGATTCTTGATATATCGCTTGAGTTTACCCACAGCAGACTCGACAAAAGAAGCGATAACTATAGCTGTCAAAACTATCAAAATAATATTGATAAGTCTAATGGAAAGGAAAATAAGCCCAACAACTACCAAAACCTTAACTATAGTTTCAGTTGAAATACTAACCTTTAAATGTTTTGTGTTATCGTCGCTCATATTTTACATAATATCACAATTTAGAGCCTATTACCTAGAACTTTAAAATGTCTAAAAATTGAGTATTTTCTTTGTAAGGACCTATTATCGCGAGATTCAGATTCTTGGTTTTAAAGATAATTTTAGCCATTTTTTGAATATCTTCTGCTGTTACTTTTTTAATCTCTTTTATTTTCTCATCTAGAGTCTTCATTTCCCTCTTCATTAGTTCTTGTGCACCATAAAAGTTCGCAACATCATCCGTAGCTTCGAGGGACATCTTCATATTACCAATTATCAAAGCCTTCACTTTATCAAGTTCCTTTTCACCTACTTTCTTATTTATAAGTAAATTACATTCTTTAATTATTTCTCCGATGACTTCTTCTACTCTTTTATTATTTACACCAGCAGAAATCTGCATTGACCCATGATCAAGTGATGGACTATTGTAAACTCGTACATAGTAAGCTACACCCATTTCTTCACGAAGTTTAGAGAAAAGTCTTGAACTCATTCCAGCACCGAGTACCCCGCACAAAAGTGACAACGTCGTATTTCTCTTGTCAAATAAGGAGAAACTACGTACTCCAAGTATAAAGTGAGTCTGGTCAGTATCTTTATATAAAACTTTTACGTTTGGTTTGGATTGGATATCTTTCGTCTTCGATTTCTTTTCTCCATTATTCACAGGGACATCTTTAAAATATTTACCTACTTCTTTATAAACTTCATCATTCTTAATATTACCTGCGACTATGACAACTGTTTTCGTGGCGACGTAATGACTCTTTTTATAATTTACAAAATTATCCCGAATCATTTTCTTTATATTCTCTTTAGACCCTAAGGTACTTCGTCCAGCTGGTTGTTCACCATAAAGAACTTCACTCCATAGATCAGATACATGGGCTTGCGGCATGTCCTCATACATATTGATCTCTTCTGTTATCACACCTTTCTCTTTCTCCATTTCACTACTCGGAAAAGTAGAGTTTAAATATATATCAGATATGATATCAAAAATTTGTTTGAAATTCTTTGAGTCCCCTTTCGCATAAAATCCAGTAAGCTCATTGCCGGTGAAAGCATTGTACTGACAACCAAGAGAGTCAAGCTCGTGGGAAATAATCTGTGCAGAATTCCTCTTCAAAGTCCCCTTGAAGCACATATGCTCTAAGAAGTGCGAAATACCATTTACCTCTTTCTCTTCATAATCACTTCCGGTACCCACAAGGACAAGAACCGTTACCGTCGGATTATCCTTCATCGGCACCGTAATCACCCTTAGGCCATTCTTATATGTTTTCTTTTTAGCTTTTTGCATAGAGGCATTTTAGCATATTTTGAGGGTATTATAAAATTGATAAAAAGCGTCCCCAAGCAATGCTTGGGGACGCTTTTACTTTAATTCATTTTTTCTTTTATATAATCCACTATGTCTTCTTTCTTTATTCTCTCTTGCTTGCCAGTATCACGATCGCGGATAGTGACGGAGTCATCGGTCAAAGTATCAAAGTCGACAACTATACACCACGGCGTACCTATCTCATCCTGTCTTCTGTAACGCTTGCCTATGTTGCCATTGTCGTCCCACATTACTCGCCCAAACTCATCCTTAAGATTACGATAGATTATACGAGCATACTCTCTAAGCTCTGGTTTATTCTTCAAAAGGGGCGATACAGCGCAAACTACGGGGGCTACAGACGATTTAAATGCTAAATATGGCCTTACCTCTTCCCCACTCTCATCCTCCGTATAAGCACTTAATAATAAGGCTAAAAATGTCCTTTCCACACCAAAAGATGGCTCTATAACATGAGGAATTATCTTTGTACTTGTCTCCTCATCTTGATATATAAGATTATGACTTTTTAAATCAAAGTCTGTTCTATAAGCTAAACCATAAAGTTCTTTCCTTCCAAATGGGAAATCAAACTCAAAATCAATAGTGCGTTTTGAATAATGCGCAAGGTCCTCTTTGTCTACTTCAAGCTCATGAACTTTATTCATATCTATACCCATACTCTCCATCCAAGAGAGCATCTCATCTCGGAAATATTCAAAATAATTTTCCCAACCTTCCTCCTTTATAAAATATTCTACTTCCATTTGCTCTATCTCACGCACACGGAAAATAAAATCACGGGGAGTGATCTCATTCCTGAAAGCCTTCCCTATCTGAGCCATACCGAACGGCAACTTTGGGTGGAAAGAGTCTACAACGTTTTTAAAATTCACAAACATTCCTTGGGCTGTCTCAGGTCTTAGATAAACCGTGGCGGAAGAATCCTCTACTGCACCTATCTGCGTCTGAAACATCATATTGAATTGACGAGCAGGACCAGTCTTGCCTCCACAGTCATCACAAACACCTTTCTCTTTTAAAGTATCTTCACGGAATCTCTTTTTACATTTTGTACATTCTACAAGTGGATCTGTGAAAGTATCTACGTGCCCTGAGGCTTTCCAAACAGCACTATTCATAAGAATCGCTGCGTCTACTCCATACATGTCGTCTCTGCCATCTACAAACTTTTTCCACCATAAAGTTTTAATATTATTCTTGAGAGCAACTCCGAGTGGGCCATAATCGAAAGTCCCTGCGAGTCCACCATAAATCTCTGAGCCTTGATAAACAAACCCTCTCCTCTTACAGAGTGACATAATCTTGTCCATTAAATTGTTTTCTTCTTTTTCCATATTTATTGTATAACACGTTCCTGTCCTGATTGAAAGACCGGATCTCCTGATAATAAAGTATTAATAGCCATATATGTATCCTTCACAAGGGTACCCGTAAATGCGTCTGTACCTGAAAGGTAAACTTCCTTCATAAGTTGAGGAACACTTCCGACTTGTGATGTTGATGGATTAAGCGCAATAACAAATGACCCTTCGCGACTATTTGCTCCACCGGTATTCGCACTAACTGATCCTATATTCCAAATAACTTCACGAGTAACTTCATTATAAGTTATATTCTCACGTGGTGAAGAATTACTAACCCACTTTACATAGATAGGTAAGACTGATCTAGCAACTGCACCTGAAAGAGCATTACTGCCATTCCTTATACTCCAAGTCACATTGTAATGAGTCAGAGTCTCTGCTTTCGGAGGAAGAGAACCATCTTTGTAACTAGCAGAAGAAGCGATTTGGAAATCTGACAACATTTTCACAATTTTTTTCGAGAAATTATTTATCTCAGTATAGGTCGATCCAAGAGATGGTCGACGACCCTTTATACTAACATCAATGGTCATTTGTGGATCTTTGATACTACTATCTCCACTTAAAGAAGATAAGGATTTAATACTAAAATTCAATTCGCCTTTCTCCCCTGGCTCAATACTAGATAAATCTGAATTGGAATTTTTGTCCCAAATTATACGACTGTTTTGCGAATCAAAGAATCCTTCCCCAGGATCTACGGACATTTTATCCAATACATTTCCACCTAGGTTGGCAATAATTTCACCATCTGTAATTCTATCTGATAAATTATTCGCCCAAGTTATTCGAACATTCACCTTCTCTCCTAAAGATGATGTATCATTAACTAATATATTGGCTTCTAAGAAAGGCTTAATAATAGTGACAGTTTGAATTAAGGAATTATAAACTACATCTATAGTGGACTTATCAGTCTTCTTGGTCGTACCAGCATAGACGTGGAAAACTTGCTGGTCTTGATCTTGGCCTATTATCCTACCAGTAACAATAATCTTGACCGGATTCGTTAGACTCAAATCACTCAAACTCCACATAGAATTATTGAAAACTGGAGCAGGTATAGCACTCTCAAAAATAAAATTGTTCGGGTACGTTAGCTGTAGCATCGTGTCACTACTTGGAAGAGTTGTGTTTAAAGTCGCCTTTACTGTAAAAGATATAGGTTGATCAGAAGTCACAGTACTAGGTGCATCAACTGATAAAGATAGAGGAGCGGAACTAATATTTACAGCATAAGCCTTTTCTTTTGTAAAAATAGCATTGGAACCCTCTGGGTGATAATCAAGAGAAACATTGACACTGCGATCAGATCTCTCATCTCCAAAGAGAGTCACTTTAATATTCTTTGTGACTGTTTCGCCTGGTTTAATCGTACCAATATTTATACGGGGTAAACGAACAACGTCAACTTCTGCATTACTGGCACCACTAGGATAAGATATTAAAAGATTGGCAAGTTCAAGACTCGCCTTGTTGCGATTCACAACTTCTATCTCTAAGGGAAGCTCCTCCCCTCCTTTAGTAAAAGCATTACCGATAACAGTGATGTCTATATTGTCGCTCGTCACAGAAACTCCGCCTTTATAAAAAGTATAAAGAGAAAATCCTGCGGCTCCAAAGAAAAATATAATGGCTACAATAAAAAACTTTTTAAATATTGATGTTTTAGGTTTACGTATATCACTCATAGAATTATTCAACTCTTCATTCCTCCATTCCGGCTCTACTTTGTGATTCACCTTATGAAGTACACCCTCGTGAACACGGTGAGTTACGGTATCAACAGGGTCATAAAGATGACGCTTGATATCTTCAATTTTGTGATCACTTTCTGTCATACTTTTATTATTATATCATATTTTAAATTAAAGTTGACTTTCATTTAGAGCTTTATTTATATGAGATATAATGGATTGTTTTTCTTTCAAAAGTAAATTGGTTTTGTAAAGATTGATAGGACAACCAAGATAACCCGATAGGTCCGCTGACTCCCCTATATATCCGAGTGAATTCATTATTCTTAAAACGAGATGAAGTTCGAGTGCCTCACGAGAACTAGACTCTATCTCTGTATTATCAAGTAAGTATAATGCTTGGATAAAATCATCAAATATTTTCTCATTGGATTCTTCACCATCACAAAGCCTCTCTAATAATTTACTTATACGAGCAATTATAAGTAATGAAGGACGCGATTTGCGAGCAAAGGGAAAAGTGGAAATATTTGAAGCCGTTGTCACTCGCCAAATATCTTTACCGCGAACAAAATCAATTTTTGCATAAGAAAAATCCTGCATTGAAAACCTGAGCTTCGACTTGTGGAGTCGGACACCTTGCACCATCGCACGCACGAGACCCATCTCACGAGTATAGATCGTAAGCATTTTGTTCGCTTCACCCTTGTTATACGAATTTAGTATAAATCCATTTGTGTGATAAATATGGTGCATTATAAATCAAGTTTAATAATTATTTTCTAAAATGAGTAGTTCCTAGAGAATTGGTCATCTTTAATAATGATTCTAAGGCAGGTGGCAATACAAAACAGGAAGCAGAACCATTCAAGTGACCACCATTTGGAATAATAATTAGATCACATGCTAACTTTTTAGATAGTTCAATCGCATCAGACAAAGGAACATTAACATCATTGTCTCCATGAATTATTGTGAAATTCTTGCAGACATTTTTAATATGATCAAAATCAAATGTTGTATCTAAAAAAGTATCAACTGATTCGTATCCCTCCTTCTCTATCTTTGATAATGGGCCCGAGACGAGCACAGCCCCACCTATCTTGTAGTCTGTATCCAAACTCTCTAAATATCGGAGAATAGCAGGCACACCCAAAGAATGCCCTATTAAGAAGATATCTTCTGTAGGATTCTTTACAGCCTCTTTAATAGCTGTAATCCAGTCACTTTTTACAGGCATATCTGGAGCGGGCATTGGTATAGCACACGCATATATATCATTCTTTGCGAGCTCCCCCATAAGCCAAGGCCGCCAGCCACCATTGGGCTTGCCGTGGAAACCATGAATCATAAATACTTTTTTCATGCCTCTATTTTACCATATTATCAAGATAATTTTTAGCCTCTTTCAAAACCTCATTTCGGCTCTCATGGTAGAAAATATCTAATGCTTCTTTAAATGTTACCCACTTATATTCACTAACTTCTTTCTCATCAATTTTAACATTCTTATCGTCTACAAACCCTATAAAATATTCATTAACTTTTAATTTATTCCCTTCAGTATAAGAAAGTTCATATTCCTCATGAATAAGAGGAAAATCTAGAATTTTTATTTTAGTTATACCAGTCTCCTCTTCTAACTCACGCATGGCTGTCTCAATCGGAGTCTCACCTTCCTCCATGTGACCCTTAGCAAAACTCCAATTATCAATATTGGTTTTTATTTGTTTAAGAATTAAAAATTTAGGTTGTTCTTCTTTGAAAACAACAATAACACCATAACATTGTTCTATTGGTAACATGCTATAAAAGACTAATCTTAAATATTAATTCCCCAATTTTTATTTCTGTGCCCTCTACTTCTTTTATTTGTATTTCTTTGGCACTGACTGTCTTTATGAGTTCTGTCTTAAATTTATTTATTAATTTCTGCCCATTTACATTTGTACTGATAACAAGAGTAACAACATCATTAGGATTTAATCCTTTATTCTTTCTCTCATCTTGAATCGCTCGAATAAGCTCACGATACTGACCTTCAAAACGAAGATCCTCTGTAATATGAGTATCGAGCTCTATTTTTTGTTCTTCTCCTTCTATAAATTTAACATTCTTTATGTTTAATTCATCCTTCAATATTTCAATGTACTCATCCTTAATCTTATACTTAGTTGCTATTAATTTATTTAATGGCTGACGTACTGGTATTCCAACTTTTTGTCTGGCTTGTAATCCAAGAGTGACAACTTCACGAACTTCTTTCATTTCTTTAATAATTTCAGTATTTATATTTTTAACTTCAATATTTGCGACAAAATCTGTGAGATGAATACTAATAGAATCTCCATCCAATCTTAATTTCTTCCATACATCTTCGGCTATAAATGGCATAAACGGAGCAAAAAGTTTTGCTGTCGTTTTCAATACAAAATACAAAGTACTCTTGGCCTCTTTGTCTCCATCCTTTATTCGATCCCTTGAACGACGTAAATACCACGTTGAAAGATCTTCAATAAATAATTCATATGGTTTGGTGGATAAAGATAAATCATATATCTCCATACCATCTTTCATTTCATTAATAAATTGATATAGTCGAGCAATTATCCACTGATCTAAAATGTTTGTCGATGCTTTATATTCCATACCTTCAATATCATGATCACGATAAAGTTCGTAAAAAGCTACTACGTTGTCAAAACGACTTATAATCTTGCTTGAAACTTCTTGAACTAATTTCTCAGAGAAATTTACATCTTCACCTTTCATTAAAGTACTAGACATCAGATAAAAACGAAGAGCATCAACTCCATACTTGTTGAACAAAAGCCAAGGGTCTGGAAAATTCATTTTTGATTTCGCCATTTTACTTCCATCTTCGGCTAAAACTGTACCGGTGGTCACTATATTCTCAAATGGTGCTTTACCAAATAAAATAGTAGAAATAACATGTGTATAGTAAAACCAAGTTCTCGTCTGAGCAATATACTCAGCTACAAATCCTCCAGGGAAATTGTCTTTCTGCCAATTCGGATTTTCAAATGGGAAGTGATCTTGAGCGAAAGGCATTGACCCTGACTCAAACCAACAGTCAATAACTTCTGGAATCCTTTTGTATTCTTCTCCATCCTCACCAACTAAAATAATCGAATCTATATAAGGACGATGAAGATCTACCTCGTAATTACTATTGTGTGGAAGTGGAACAAAAGGAAGTGAGACTGCTTCTGCATTATCTAAATAATTATAACTCTTCTCGGGACCTACTAGATCAAGAGTTTTCTCTATACTTAAATTATTTACGCCAGCATACATGAGCCATACGGGACTTCCGTGCGTAATAATCAAAACATTTTTACCGGAATAACTTTTCTCAATATCATACAAGAAGCTCATAGATCTGCGTCGAACTTTTTCATATGATTCATTACCAATTGGTGCTTTGTAAAAATTTTCTACTGTTTTTGGAAAATCATTATGATACTCTAACCATTTCTTGCCTTCATACATAGGAACTGACATTTCATGAAGACGATCATCAAAAATAATTTTCTCTTTATCGAAGCCAATAGCCTTCGCTACTAATTCTGCAGTCTCTTTTGTTCTCACAAAAGGAGAAGTGATTATCACATCAATATTTTCATTTTTTAATCCCTCCCCTGCTTTCTCTGCTTGGCTGCGTCCAAGTTCTGTAAGATTATCGTCATTATTTACTGTATCACTTATCAAACCTTTTACATTACACTCCGTCTCTCCATGACGCATCATGAAATATTTGTTACCAGACTTTTTTACTTTTGATTTTAAATCTTCTAGTGAACTTACCATCATCACCTTGCCTTCTTTTGACTTCCAAATAGGAAGAGGACTCGCCCAATAACGGTTACGAGATATGGTCCAGTCTGGTGCCGACTCCATAGTATTCTTGAAGCGTCCTTCTTTTAAGTGACCTGGAATCCAATTCATATCTTCACCTTTTAAAAGTAAATCATTCTTTACTTTTTGAATATTCACAAACCAAGATGGAAGTGCATAATAAAGAAGAGGAGTCTCACATCTGTAACAATGAGGGTATGAGTGAATTATTTTCTCTTTAGCGAAAAGGATACCTTTTTGAGCAAGATACTTAATGATCAAGACGTCTGTCGATTGATGATCCTCCTTTGGTTTAACTTTCACATTTGGGAAATCAACTATCTCTTTTGAGAAATCTCCATTGGGTTCTACATGACGAATAAAAGGAATGTTGTGTTCTTTGGCCAAATTCATATCATCTTCACCAAAAGCTGGAGCTTCATGTGCAATACCTGTACCCTTATCTATGGTTACAAAATCTGCATGCCAAATTTTCCAAATATTTTCCTTATTTGGCATATCTACATTCTTGTAGTAATCAAATATTGGCTCATATGAAAGGCCAACGAGTTCATTACCTTTAAGTTCTTTTACTTCTACTTGTGTTTCATTGTATCCATTTAATAAATATTTTTTATTCTTCAATACACCTGATCCTTCTTCAATACCATCAGGGTGAGAGATAAAATGATTAAAATAATCTTTACTGAATAAATAACTTTCGCCATTTTTAAATATTACATTTTTACTATCTAATATAGTCATCTGGATGTACTCAATATCATTATTTACCGCAATCGCCGTATTTCCTGGAAGAGTCCAAGGCGTTGTCGTCCAAGCAAGTAAATATGTATCTTTATATTTTTCATCTAAAATTTTAAACTTCACATAGACAGAAATATCTGTAATATCTTTATAACTATTATCCATAGCTATTTCGGAATTTGCTATCGGAGTCTCACAACGTGGACAATAAGCAAGAACTCTCACTCCTTCATAGAGTAATCCCTTCTTGTTCATCTCACCTAGCGCCCACCAGACACTCTCTATGAAAGTGTTATCCATCGTTTTATATGAATTATCAAAATCTACCCAGCGTCCCATACGATCGACTGTCTTCTTCCATTCATTTACATAAGTAAGAACTTTACTGCGAGCATGATCGGTAAATTTATCTATACCGAGAGCTTCAATAGCTTTCTTGCCTGAAATTCCTAAATCTTTTTCAACAATATTTTCGATCGGTAATCCATGACAATCCCAGCCCCAACGACGAGGTACGGTATAGCCACTCATGGTCTTGTACCTACCAATAACATCTTTCACAGTACTACCGAGAATGTGCCCATAGTGAGGAAGCCCTGAAGCAAAAGGAGGTCCATCATAAAAAACATACTTTCCTTTTGGTGCATCTTTCTCTAGACTTTTTTTGAAGACGTCATTCTCTTTCCAGAATTGCAAAATAGCTTCTTCTCGGAGTGCTAATTGCGACTTCACTATTTCATTTGCTTTCTTTTTATCTTCCATATATTTAAATTTTTATAACTAATAATATTTTTCTATATTTTCTCTAGTGGCATATCTACGCCATGGCGTAGATATGCCACTTCAATAAAAAAACTCGTCCACGTACAACAATTACAATAATTGCTATACAAGGACGAGCTTCTCTCGTGGTACCACCTCGTTTACTTCTCATTTAAAGGGTTCTACTTCGTCGTGAGGTCTTGCCTCACGATGTTTCTTCCCAATGCTCCGAGGCGATAACCTCTTCACTGCATATACTTGAATAATAACACCAAAATAAAAATTTGCAAGAAAATTAATCTGGGTGTAGTATCTAATCGAATTGCACTTTTTAGGACATTACATTTAGATGGGTGTCTATAAGATTATTTTTCAAAAATTGGTTTAATGCGCGCTTATATAAACTAGTCAGAAAAAAGTAATCTTTTAAAGGAATCACACGTTGGAACAACACAGCCAAAATGCTGAAAAGCAGAAGAACGTTGGTGTGCCGAGGTGGTTAGGTGTCAAACTGAAGGATCAGGAAATACGTGCCAGCAGACGCGGTTATACGTATACCTAATTCAGGTTCAGCAATTCTAGCTTTGAAAGGGAAACATATAGCGAAAGCTAGACCAAGTGGCCAAGAAGTATCCCACTCAAAGTGAAAAGACCCTGTCTGTTCTAACGAGCAGCAGGGTTCTTTTATTTTTTATATGACTTCATTCTGATAACACTTTTCACAATAAATTATTTCAGGACGTTCTGGTGCATAAGATGTCTCAAATTCATTTGTACACCCTTCTTTCATACAAGAACGATGCCAGAGTTTATTTGGTCCACGAGATTTTATTCTTCTATAGTGTCTACAATCAGGACAAAGTCGAGGAAGTGGAACATCTAGTTTTTTGTAAAATAAAAATTCATTAGGAATTACTTTATAATTCTTGCTACAAGATTCACAGACATAAATTTCTTGTGTTGCATCAAAATCAATCTCAGAGAAACTTTCTGGTATTTCTTCTATCTTCTTCGTTTCTTTATCATATGTCCCTCTTTCTGTATCTTCCCACTTAAAACCTTGAGATAAAGCTTTTTCTTTAGATAATATAAACTGCTCATAAGCTGGAGTCTCGTTGTAACCAAAGCAAGATAAGTCTTTATTAAAGAATTCTCCATACCGTCCACTTTCTCTTAATTCATTTTTTATTTTATTTAAAATCTCTTCATACTCTTTCTTTTCATATTGTTTATTTAAAATACAATAATTCTTTTTCCTTAAACCTACACAACCAAAACAATTATTGGAATTGAAACAATACATAGAATATTCTACAAATGAACAAGTCCAACAAAGAGCATCACAAATTAGATTTGAATTATCAATACCTGTATTTATAGAATTATAAATAAGGGAAGCATTTCTACCCGCAGTATCACAGTCCATAGTATCTTTAGCATTACGCCATATATGTACCCCATATTTATTATCTTCAGCCTCATAACAGTGGAAACATGATCTACAATTTTTTACATTTTTCATATAAGAACCTGTAGAATTTACAGCTTTCATTATTTCTGCAAATTTACGAGGTTGCTTCTTCAAAAAATCTTCATATTTTTCTCTAAAGTTTTTAATTCCTGAAGAAGTATTAATCGCTAATTCTTTTTTAATTTTTTCATATTCTTCTTTTGAATATTTTTCATTAAAAATATAATTACTTTTATCCCGCAAATTTATACATCCAATACAATCCGTGCAACCTTTGCAATCGGTTAAAAAGTAACTTGTCGTACAATCATGACATCCTTTACTATATAAAAGCTTATAGGAATTGTAACAATCATCAGATTCATAAGTCAGCTCACATTTTGAAGCAAAAGAAGTATCTACTACATCCCTACATTCTTGAATCCAATAAGAGTGAATAGAATCTTCGTTGTTTGATGATTCTATAATAAAATAACAATTCTTATTATCAGCAGAGATATTGGTATAATCACTCCCAGGACTTCGCATATAGATAAGTGAAACCTTAGGGACAGATTGCCACAACTTTTTAAATTGTTCAAAAAATGAAATCTCCGGATTATAATCTAAGCCATAATCTTCCCCTCCCCAATCATCAGCAAACCAACAATCATAACACCAAATCTTAAATGGCTTGTTTTCTGAATACATTGATATTACATCTTTATCACATTTATCACATTTCCTTTTATAAAAAGTTCTTTCATTACGAAAACTTAAGCGAAGTTGAGCCCTACAATCTGGACATATGGAAGGAGCATTTATTCCTATCTTTTCATAAAAACCAAAATCATCAGATTCTATAATAAAGTCTTTTTTACAATTCTGACATATTTTGGTTTGAGAATTCATAATCTATTTATTCTTTATCCAATACTTTTTTACAATAGGTATTGATTGAGTAGAAAGAATGAAACCAAGTACAGGAATCAAAGCACTTAAATATGGTTTAGACACTCCAATACTATATAGAACAAAAATAGCTGCAATATAAGTAATAATGCTTATAGATAAAATTCTGATAAAACTTGTCTCCCAAGCCTTATCAAGCTCTACCCTTTTATTTCTCTCCTCTATTTTATTTAATCTTTCTTCTACTGTATCCATAATATTCTTTATACTAATCATTAAAACCTAACTAATATAAACTAATTCTCTACATTTTCTCTGGAACTTCAATGCCTAAGAGCCAGAGGCCATTCTTCATAGTTTGATAAAATGACTTCACAAGATCTAAGTGATAAGCCATATATTTATTTTCTTCTGCAAGTATTTGAGTATTACCGTAGAAAGTGTTGAAGGCACTTGCAAGTAGGGTCAAGTACGTTGCTATGTGATGCGGTTCAAGCGACTCATATGCATAAGATACAACTTCAGGGAATTGATATAGGAATTTTTCTAAATCTGTGACATTCTCTGGAATTTCTTTCTTTCCATCAGTATTAAATTTAACTGCTTTTGAAATAATCGAATTTGCTCGAACTGTTGTGTATTGTAGATATGGACCCGAATCACCTTCGAAAGAAATAGATTTTTCAAAGTCGTAAATAATATTACTTCCAAGTGAAGATCTAAGGATTGAATATTTGAGTGCTGCCACTCCCACTACTTCAGAAATTTTCTTTTTCTCTTCATCTTTTAATTCGCGATCTTTTACTTTCTCAAGAACGATATCCATTGAATCTCGTAAAAGCAACTCACCTGTAATTACATTCCCTTTCCTTGAAGACATCTTGCCAGAAGCTAAACGCATCATACCGTGAGTAATATGCTGCATACGTGATTCTAAATCTGGATGCATTATAGAAAGGGCCTTTTGCACAACTTTCATATACTCAGCTTGCTCGATAGCCGTCGTCACAATAGAAACATCAGGGTTCTCTTTTTCAAATTTTGTTATTGTTAGACCTATCTCTTTTGATTCATATGTTGGTAAACCCTTAGAATTTATAAATACACGAGTATGTAACCTTGGATCATATTTCTCGCCATGGAAAACAATAGCTCCATCGGACTCGTCGAAAACTTTGCCAACATTTTCCCTGACAATCTTCTCTCCCATCACGGCCATTTCACTTTCAAAAAAGTAATATTCAAATTTTGTTCCAAGAATTTTATATATTTCTTCAAAGGCTTCAAGAGTTACTTTTCTACCCCAATCATAAATTTTATTGATCTCTACATCACTTCTATCGTAAACTTTTTTATTTATAACTTCTATTTCTTCTTTAGCATTTTCATCTGTATCATATAGATTACTTCCCTTTGAATAGCATTCACCAATATATTGCGCCTGTTCTGCGACTGATTTTGAACTATCTGTTAATCCAAACTTTATAAGGCCATATATTGCCTTGGCTACGTGTGGGCCAACATCACCTTGATAATTCGCATGAATAGTCTTTGCACCAGAGAACTCCATAATACGAGAAATAGACTCACCTATAGAATTACTCATAAGATGCCCAATATGAAAAGGTTTAAATGGATTCGGCTGAGTATATTCAACCATCACCTTCTTGCCCGACAATAATTCATTCCTCCCCCAATCATCTCCTTTTTCTAAAATATCTTTCACGCTAGAAGTAAAAAAATCTCGTGATAGATAAAAATTTATGAATCCCGGACCTGCTATTTCTACTTTTTCAATTCCACCGAAGCCTTGCTTCGGTAAACCCTTTAATTCTATAATTATTTTTTCGGCTAACTCTTTCGGATTAGTTTTAAGTCCTTTTGCACAAACCATTGCTACGTTTGTGGAATAATCTCCATTCTTAAAATCTTCTGGGTGTTCAATAGAAAAATTCACATCCTCAATGTTAAGATTTTTCAATGCTTCTTTTATTAATTTTTCTATTTGTGACTTCATATTATTTATGTCCTGTTGTTCCAAACCCTCCACGATTACTACTACTCATAATATCAACTTCCTCCCATTCTGCAATATCAACCCTTACAAAGACTCCCTGTCCTAAACGTTCTCCTTTTTCTATTGTAACATCATTATCTGTCATATTATAAACCTGTAATAATATCTCATCAGATTCACCATGATAATCATTGTCGATATATCCTACACTAACAAAGAGACCCTTCTTTTTCAAAGTACTAGATCTGTCTTTAATCTCTAACATATATCCCTTTGGAATCTCAATGATCACATTGGTTGGTAGGCGCTCTAATGTCTTAGGCAAGATAACAGCATCAATACGAGAATACAAATCAAAAGCTACCGCCCCTAGAGTATGATATTCTGGCAATGGAAAACTTTTATCTATTCTTTTAATTTTGATTTTCATTTTAATACTTTTTTAACTTCTTTATAAATCATTTCATGAATTTGTTCACGAGATAAAATCTCCTTTTTCTTTTTATTCTTTATCATAAAAGTTTTTCCCTGTTATAAATGAATCCAATGTAATCTGTGTTGGATAAAATAAGGGTGAAGGTAATTCATCAATTGAACACCACTGCCAATCTCCTATCTTTTCATTTGGAAAATTTGTCTCTTCTCCGTCTTCCCAATCTGCAACAAAATTAGCTAAAATATCTTGTCTGTCTTCGTGCTTTTTGTAATTTGCCAAAGACATGAAAATTATATTTTTTATATTAATTCCAGCTTCTTCTAAAACCTCTCTTTTAACACACTCTGCAAAAGATTCATCATATTCTAGATGTCCTCCAGGAAAAGAATACTCACCTGATCCATGAGAACCTTTTCTCTTCCCTATTAGAACCTTTCCTTCTTTCCAAATCATTATACCTACACAAGGTTTTAATTTATCTCTTTGTCCTTCTATCATAATTATTTGCCCATCAAAACTTTATCCATCCTTGCTGCTAATTTCACCATATCAGCCTCTTTCTTCCCGCGAGTAGTTTCTGCACAAGTACCAAGGCGAATACCTGATGGATCCATAGGACCGCGTGGGTCGCCTGGGATTGTATTCATATTCACTATTATTCCTGCTTTTTCAAGCTTTGCACTTGCATCCTTGCCTGGTATTCCTTTACCTTCCATCCATGTATCCATAAGTATAAGGTGTGAATCTGTACCGCCTGATATGATATGCCAGCCCTTCTTTTGTAATTCTTTTGCTAAAACTCTCGCATTCTTCACAACTTGTTTTGCATACTTTTTGAATTCTGGTTTAGAAGCTTCAAGGAATGCGACGGCGGCGGCGGCAATAGTATTCTCGTGAGGACCACCAAAGAGCCCTGGAATAATCATCTTGTCTAATTTCTTATCAAACTCTCTTGCGTCCTTCTTCACAAATAAAATTGCGTGACGAGGACCACGGAGAGATTTGTGAGTAGTGGTCATCACAGAGTCGGCATAAGGAAATGGTGACGGGTAAGCTCCACCTGCAACAAGTCCTGCAAAGTGCGACATATCTACATGAAGTAATGAACCTGATGCATCTGCAATTTCTCTAAACTTTTTAAAATCAACGACACGTGGATATGCTGTAAAACCTGCCACAATAATATTTGGCTTCTCTTCTACTGCAAGTTTCTTAATCGCATCATAATCTATCATTTCTGTTTTCTTATCAAGTTCAAATTGAACAGGCTTCCAAAGTTTGCCCGTCATAGAACCTGGGTATCCATGAGTAAGGTGGCCCCCTGAAGAAAGCTTCATCCCCATTATCTTTCCACCAAGTGGAACGAGAGCTGAGTAAAGTGCAAAGTTCGCAGGACTTCCTGAAAGAGTTTGAACATTTACATGCCACTCTGTGGCTTTTAATTTGAAAAGTTTTAATGCACGAGCAATTGCAAGATTTTCAACTTTGTCTATAACTTGATTACCACCATAATACCTTCTTCCTGGATAACCTTCAGCATATTTATTCGTAAGCTTGGAACCAAGAGCTTTCAGTACATCATCGGAAACAATGTTCTCTGATGCTATTAAGTTTACAACACTTTTCTGTCTCTTCTCTTCTTCTTTTATGAGTTTTTCTATTTGTTTGTCTTTCATAATTATGGTGATAAATTAGATTTGTAATATATTGATTTTAACATATTTGGCAAAAAACAAGAAAAGGCTATAATAGATATATATGAGAGCATACATTAGATATAGTGAAAAAAATATTAGAGTTATAATAAAATACCATTTGAGATAGCCATATGATATCCATAATATCTGCCATAGGAAATAATAACGAAATAGGAAGGAAAAATAAACTTCTATGTAATTTACCGGCAGATATGAAACACTTCCGAGAAACAACAAGAGGACACACTGTAATAATGGGGCAAAGAACTTTTGAATCACTTGGGACAGGAACAGATGGCGACCCTGGGAAACCACTTCCAAATAGAAGAAATATAATTCTTACCCTAAATAAAGAATACAAAAGAAATGACGTGGAAGTTGTTTATTCGCTTGAAGAATTAGATGAATTATTAAAAGACACTACAGAAAAAGATGAGGAGTTATTTATAATAGGTGGAGGACAAATATATAAACTCTTTATAGAAAAAGCAGATAGACTATATATTACTCACGTAAATGCAGAATTCTCTGACGCTGATACTTACTTCCCTACTATAGAAGAATCAAAATGGCAAAAAGTAAAAGAAGAAAAACACGAACTAGATGAGAAAAATAAATACGCCTACTCTTTTGTAGAGTATACAAAAAAATGAAAAAAGTCGTTAATAAAACATATGCAAAGGGAAAAGGAGAATATGAAAAGGTTATTTCTTCTATTGAGAAAAAAGGTAAATGCCCTTTTTGCCCAGATAATTTTAAATATCACAAAGAACCCATCTTACAAAAAGAGAACGGTTGGTTTCTTACAAAAAATAGTTGGCCTTATAAAAATACCGAGCACCACCTGCTCATCATCGGCGAAGAACACAAAGAAAATTTTGACGAGTTGAATGATATAGATTTTAAGTCAGTAAAAAAATTAACAGCCTGGGCTTTAAAAAAATTTAAAATAAGAGGCGGTGCTTTAACTATACGCTTTGGAGATACAGACCACACTGGAGCAACAGTTTGCCACTTACATTTTCATTTGATCTCTCCTAAATTAAATAAAAATAAGAAAGCAAAAACGGTTTATTTCCCTATCGGCTAAATAATTTTTCTAAATAGCGACTTCAGCTTTAATATTTGGATCAGCCTCATAATCTACTAAAGTAAAATCTTCATATTTAAAATCAAAAATATCTTTTATTTCAGGATTAATAATTAGTTTCGGTAATTTTTTAGGAATTCTCTGTAACTGCTCTCTGGCTTGTTCAAAATGATTATTGTAGATATGCACATCAGACATTGTGTGAATAAATTCTTTTGGTTTCATCCCTGTCACTTGAGCGATCATAAGTAGCAATAAAGAATATGAAGCAATATTGTATGGCACACCTAAAAAAACATCTGCGCTTCTCTGAAATAAATGCAGTGATAATTCACCATTAACTGCAAAACATTTAAAAATACCATGGCAAGGAGCCACAAATACTTTATCAACATCTTCTGGATTCCAAGCAGTCACCATATGTCGACGCCAGTCTGGATGTTCTTTAAGACCATCAATTAGGTTCTTGATCTGATCAATCTCTCCACCGTCTGTTTTCTTCCAGTGCCTCCATTGAGCTCCATAAATTCTTCCTACATCTCCGACAGGTAACCCCATTTTTTGAGAAATTTCTGGAGTTGCCCATTCATCCCAAATAGAAACCTTGTTGTCCTTCATAAATTGAATATCTGTTTCTCCACGCAAGAACCATAACAATTCAATAGCAATTGATTTAAAATGAAGTTTTTTAGTAGTAAGCATAGGAAATTCCCCTTTTGATAAATCAAATCTCATTGTTCGCCCGCAAACAGCAATACTCCCTACTCCGTGTGGGTCACTTTTGCCTTGTCCATTTTCTAACACATCTTTTAATAAATCTAAATATTGACGCATATTATTTTTTTTTATTTTTTATATCAACCGCTAATAATTTTATGCCAAATAATTTTAATAATTTTTCTCCACTTAAATTTGCTATACCTTCAGAAAAATAACATTTTTTTATTCCAGAATGAATAATGATCTTTACACAAACTGGGCATGGGAAATGTGTAACATATAAACTTGTCCCTTCCAGAGAGATACCCTTTCGTGCTGCTTCGGCAATTATTTTTTGCTCACCATGAATAGTAGAGCTCAGTTCTTGTTTTTCTCCAGCTTTAACAAAGTCTCGGATATGCCCCACTTGGTAAGGAGTATAATCGCTCGGAATTCCTTCGTTATAATCACGTAAGATTATCGAATTATCTTTCACAACCACAGCCCCGACATTTCTCCACCAGCACCCACTTTTGTGCGCCTCTTTATAAGCCTCTTCCATCCACTTTTTGTCTTCGGGTTTTGTGCTTTTTTTCTCTTTTAAAGAATGGTTAGAAATAACACTATCCGCATCCCAACGTAAAAAAACTTTGTCCCATTTTATGTTTTTTTCAATAAAATAAAGCTTGGCTAGCTCTCTAGAGAATTTATCATTTACTAATAACAATTTCTCATTTTTCAATTTCAGTAAATTCTTTTCACTAAGCACTTGAACTTTCTGAAAACCGAAGGTGCTAAAAAGTTTTTGCGCAATATTGTGGTCAAAAGAAGCAATATCTTCTTTTGTTCCTAAAATTTTTTCTACCAATTTATTCTCTGCAATATAAATATGAGAGATATTGTTTTTATTTTTTTTTATGAAATTCAAAAAACCTTTATGAATTACAGGAATATTTATCACGAGAATTCTCTTTTCTTTCATATTATTTTTTCTTAATCTTTTTATTTTTTTTGCTTTTTACTTGATCAAGTAAGTGAATTTTTATTACATTTTGCACGATATCCGTCGATGAGGTATTTAAAGCTTGTCTTGGTATAACTGAAAGCTTTTTACAATATTTTGCAATCATTTTTTTCTGCTCTTCAGTATAACTATTCCCTTCTACTGCCACAAAAATATCAATTGGTAAATCTTTGATAATCCCATACTGCCAATTCCCCTTTTTGTCTATATCGTCAACCAAAGTAACATAGTCTATACAATCCTGATATGACAACATTTCAGCTCTCTCTTTTTCGGGAATAATTGGACGAAGAGGACCTTTGTAGGACTTGATTCCTCTGTCACTATCTACCCCTACAATAAGAACATCTCCATAACTTTTAGCATTATTCAAATACCTTAAATGCCCAATATGAAGCATATCCCATGAACCAATAGTGCAAACAATTTTATGCCCCAAAACTTTATGTGCCTTTATTTTTCTTATTAAATCCTTGTGGTTTGGAGTAAATTTTTTAGTAATATTTTCCATATTGTGAGTATACCACAAAAAAACATAAACCAAACACTACTGTCCATCCGCTGCAGCTTCAAGCTTAACATTCACAACTTTCTCTACTCCACTCGAAAGAATCTTGAACTTCAAAGTTTCACCTATCTTTTTATCACGAATAATAGACATAAAATCATTATCTTGGGTTAGAAGTACACCATTGATAGAGAGAATAATATCATCCTCTACAATGCCGGCCTTCTCTGCTGGAGATCCCGGTATAACTGCTACGTCACTCGCTGTCGCTCCTTTCGCTACCAAAATTCCATAATCAACAGACAAATTTAATTTAGTTTTTAAATCTCCCGTTACTTTCACATATCTAATTCCTACATATGGACGAGAAATTTTCCCAGTTTTCTTCACTTGGTCTATGACACTCTTCACACTATTAATAGGTAAAGAAAATCCAACATTAGATGAACCTTGCGCAATAGCTACATTGATACCAACCACCTCACCCTTCAAATTAAGCAACGGCCCACCAGAGTTTCCTTTATTGATAGCAGCATCCGTTTGTATAACTTTATAAAGAAATTCTTGATAACCACTACCACCAGATGCAGATAGACTACGAGAAAGACCCGAGACAACTCCAGTAGAAACAGTATTTTTAAATTCACCCAGTGCATTACCAATAGCAACAACACTTTCTCCAACTTCAAGCTGGTCTGAATTGGCAAATTGTAAATAAGGAAGATTGGTAGCATTAATTTTTATAATGGCTACATCGAGCACACTATCGCGAGCTAAAACCGTCGCAGTATATTCCTTACCATTATTTAACAAGACAGTATAAATCGCGTCAGTTGTATCTACAACATGGCGATTTGTAACAATCAAACCATCCGATGAAATAATAAAACCAGAGCCACTACCAAGTTCTTGCTTCTTCATACCGTTTGGAGTATATACTGGCGTCGTTAAAAATAAATCAGGAATGATATCACCAAATTGATCTGTAACATTCTCATCTTTATACGAGACAGAATATTGAGGAACTTCCTTACTTACAACAATAGAAACAACAGCGGGCTTCGCCTTCCTCACCGCAGTAACAACTGTATCAACTTCTACTTTCTTTTCTGGTATTGTTGGCACGATTGGTGCCTCAGCAATTTTCTCTATAAAGACTGGCTCTTTCTTAGAAATTTCTCCGTTTGTTATATAATTGTTTGCAATATAACTAAAAATCCTTGCCCTATAATGCCAAAAAATGGCAAACAAAATAGCAATTGTAATTAAAATTGTTAAAAAACTTATCAAAAATATTTTTATAATTTGATAATTAAAAATATTTTTTATTCTCTTTAATATATTAAAATATTTTTTCATATTTAATTATTTTATCTAATAATAAAGAAACCTAAAATCATGGCTACAAAGTTCAGCACCGTATGAGCAGCTGAAATAAGTGGTAAATTCTTGTATTGATAATACATCCAAGCAAAACCAATCCCAGCAATGAAAGTCATCGGCAAGACAAAAACAGAGTTCAAATATATAACGTGCATCATTGCAAAGACTGCAGCGTTTAAAACAATGATGAAATAAACATTCTTCCAAGTCCTCTCTAACATGTTCATCAGAATTCCTCTAAATACAATCTCTTGTAAAATACTAATAGGAATAAACAAAAGAAGGAACTTTGCATTCTCCCACCATTCTAGAAACGGGCTATGGGGAACAATTTGTGACAACCAAAAAAGGAATAGAACTCCACCAACTGTAAAAATAGAATAAGGAATTATATCCTTCATGAAATCCTTATGAATCCCCATGTCAGCATATGACCATTTTGAATGCTTAACTATTCCAAATAAAAGAATAGCTATACCAAAAAGCATCATAAAACGTAAATTGCCTGGCAAAATTTTAAAGTACAAAAGTAATACTGGTATAATATACAAGTATAATATCTGTAACCAGACAAGCTCTTTCTCTTTATTGGGATTATTTGGAACTTCATTCTCCATATAGAAGATATTATACCAAAATTACTATTTATTTAGAAACATTAACTTATATACCTAATTAGTCTTGGTTTGAACTGGAAGCATTGGCCTAATCTGTACCGAAATAGCACTAACGCTTCCGTCGGGATTGGCAGTACCTGTAATCATAACTTGCTTACCTACGACAACATCAGCAACGACACCATCTATAGTCTTCTCAACTTTTGTTGCAGGAGAGAATAGAACTATTTTAGACCCACCATCACGAAGCTTAACTGTCATACTGGTAGCATCCATAGAAAGGACTTCACCAGACACTACTCCCCCTCCACGCACCATTTCCTGACCCCTTACTCCACTATTTTGTCCACCGAAACCGTTTTGACTAAATCCACCTTGGCGATTTGTTAATTGACTTGCAGAACTTTTAGAACTGCCATATTTCATTCCTCCTAAAAAACTCAAACCCGCAACCAGTAGAACGATAGCTATCATTCCCACAATTTTTTTATCTTTCATATAATTTTATATTTATTTATTAATAATAATTAAAGTCTTCGCAAGCATTTACTCGTACCTAAGTGCCTCGATTGGATTCAACTTTGAAGCACGCTGTGCTGGGTAATAACCGAAAACAATTCCAATAAAAGCCGAAACACCAAAGGCTAGGAGTACAGACGAGATTGATACTTGTGCCTGTAATATTCCTAATATTGTTACCAGATAAGACACCCCCCAACCGAGTATCACTCCGATAACTCCACCGATGAATGTAAGCATGACAGCTTCTACTAGAAACTGTATATTCACATCTCTCCTTTTAGCACCTATGGCTTTTCGAAGTCCTATCTCACGCGTTCTCTCCGTCACTGAAGTCAGCATCATATTCATAATCCCAATACCTCCAACAACAAGAGAGATTCCAGCCACTGCAGCAAGTAATGATGTAAAGGTACTTGTTACCGAAGAAGCTGTCGCTATAATATCCGCTTGATTCATTGTAGAAAAGTCGGCTGAAGCTGAATCCAAGTTATGGCGAGTCAAAAGAGTTGCTGTAATATCTGCCTGAACTTGAGTTGTCGCATTAGAACTTTCGGCAGAAACATTAATAGAAGTTACATATTGATCACCTGAGAAATAACGCTGAGCGGTTGCAAGTGGTATATAGATCATATCATCAGCATTTTGGAAACCAGTACCACCCTTCGCTTTAGTAATTCCAATGATTTTAAATTGAATACTTTTAATACGAATTATTTGTCCAACAACGTCAGTCGCCCCTTCTCCAAATAAATCTGTCACAACTGTCGGACCCAAAACAGCAACCTTAGAACCACTTTGATTATTCTGGTCTGTAATAAAATCTCCTTGGTCTATTTCTAAATTCTTAACAGAAAGATAATCTGAAGTAATTCCATCAACAGTTGTATTAGTATTAGTACCCTTAGCTGTTACCTGATAACGCCCTGAAACTTCAGCTGCAACAGATTTCACTCCATCAAGAGTTTTTAATGCTTCTACATCTTTTAAGGTTAATGTCTTCGCTCCACCACGACCTTGACTCACCTGCTGACCTACTCCACGAGGAGCACCAGGAGAAACTATAACGAGGTTAGATCCGATAGATTGGATAGAAGCTGAAATAGAATTTTGAGCACCTGTTCCTATCGCTGTCATAGCGATGACAGACGCAATACCTATAACAATACCAAGCATCGTTAATCCTGAACGAGCTTTATTCCCTGATAGCGCCATAATTGTTTCTTCTAAAATATCTTTTGTTTTCATATATTTTTTATAACTCTTTTATTATGTAAGTTATTATCACTAATAATAAGTCCATCACGGATAGTAATAATTCTATCGGCATGTTCAGCAACATCGGGTTCGTGAGTTATTAATATAATTGTTCGTCCTTGTTCTTTGTTTAATTTCTGAAAAGTCCCTAGTACTATCTCCCCAGTCTTTGTATCTAGATTACCCGTTGGCTCATCAGCTAGAATAAGAGTCGGATTATTCACAAGAGCACGAGCAATAGCAACACGTTGGATCTGACCTCCTGAAAGTTGGTTTGATAAATGAAAAAAATGTGCTTCATCTAATCCTGCTGAAATTAAAGCTTCTTTTGCTCTTTTTTCTCTTTCTTCATGAGAAATTCCATCATAAACAAGTGGCAACATTACATTACGTAAAACTGTCGTCCGAGGAAGTAAATTAAATGACTGAAAAACAAATCCTATCTTATCTTTACGAATATCAGCCAACTGGTCATCGGTCAAAGTTGAAACATCTTTGCCATCTAGAAGATATGTTCCACCTGTCGGACTATCGAGCGCTCCCAATATATGCATTAAGGTTGATTTACCAGAACCAGAAGGTCCCATTATTGCTACAAACTCACCATCTTTTATAGTAAAGTTAACTCCCTTAAGTGCTTGAAATGGCTCTCCTCCAGAATTATATGTTTTTATTATATTACGTATTTCAATCATATAATTAATTTCTTGGTCCACCACCACTAACAGCTCCTAAAATACTCGGTGTTGTTGATTTTGTAACAGTAGTCGCAGTTCCTTTAATCGTTTTCGTAACAATAATATCACCAACCTTAAGACCTGAAATAATTTCAGATGATGTATCGTCTGCTAGACCAATCGTGACATCTACTTGTCTTGGAAGAGTTCCCGATACAGACCCTTGAACACCTGCTGTTGCGGCGGCTAATGGTGCGTCAAAGACTTCTACATAACTTGTACCACCCTGACTTTTAATGGCACTATTAGGCACAGCAATGACATCTGTAGCTGTATCGGTAATAATAGTAGCAGAGACACTCATGCCAGGCTTTACTCTATCATCATCAACATCAAGACTGATCAAAACATTATAAGTAACAACACCCTGACTAACAATTCCGACAGAATCAATACCATCTACTTTACCTGTAATAGTTAATCCATCTATGGCATCAAAAGTTAAGGTAGCTTTTTGTCCTAATTTAATTTTTGCTATATCAACTTCATTCAATGCAATTTTAACAATCTTTTGTTTAGCAATTAAAGTACCAATACTACCACTAGCCGACTGACCAACTTTTGCAGTTAGAGTTGCAATTATTCCATCAAAAGGAGCTCGCACAAAACAATCATTATAAGCATTTTGTTTTGTTTCTACGTTTAATTGTGATTGGCGTAGATCAAGAGGATCAGCTGGAGACAAGGTATCAGCTAATGACTGCTTGCCTTCTTCAATACTGTTTAAACTAGAAGTTATGCTATTTACATAACTGTTCACACTTGTGGTCCACGAAGTTAAATCTTCTTGATTAGTTGCTGTAGCAGTAGTTCCACTTTGATCTAAATCGTTTGTTGTATAATCAAAACTTGCTTGAGTTAATTTTACGGCATTTGATATTACTTTTGCAGTATCAAGAGCCTCGCTTGTGAGCTTCTCTATATCACTATTACTACTTGATCTAGATAAAGTTTTATAAAAAGATACTGTTGAATCGAGACTATTTTTTGCATCCCAATAAGCTTTCTCAGATAAATCTAATTTACTTTTACCAGCTTTACCCAATAACATTTTATTTTGATAACCCAAATATCCATTATTCAAAGAATCCATTCCAGTAACAATAGTCTGCATATCTACTACAAAAGAAGAAACATTATTCCATGAATCATCATAGGCCTTTGCTGTAGAATTTTCTTTTTGAAGCACGCTTAGAGTATTTGGCGTCTTTAATTTATCAAGCGAAAGCTGTGCAGTTTCAAGTGCTATCCTAGCGTCACGAGAATCAATACTAGCAATAAGCTGGCCTCTCCTTACTTCTTGTCCAACTTTTACTGGAACAGAAATAACATCTCCAGATGCTTTGGCGTTTATGTCCACAGTATCACTAGATTCTATCTGCCCACTTCCAGAAACAGAGGTGATCACACTTCCATTTGAAACAACATTTGTAACATATCTAGTTTCTGTACTTGTTTTATTTTTAAAAAATAAGAAATAAAAAATAACAATAATGGCTATAAGTATCGCAATGCTCCAAAATTTGTTATTAGAAATAAAAGATTTTATTTTCTGTATAAGAGTTAAATTATTCATAATTGTTATATATTCTTATCATTAAATTCCGACATGTTTAGGTTTATCTCTTCTGGGGAAGGAATAATTCTTATTAATTTTGCTTCTATCTGCCCTTGATCGTTTGGATTGCCTATTACAATGATAAATTTATCTACAACTAAATTATCTTTGGTAACTTTATCCTTTCTCTCTAATATGTTCGTATCATCTTTTATAACTACAACCTTTTCTGTTTGATCTTTATCTAATACTACAATGTTCGGAAATTCTATCCTGATAATCTTACCGATGGCTCCATGTGCATTGGGCATTTCTTTTAGATTATCCCTCATGAAAGGTGGAGCTTTACGCATTGGACCAAAATTTCTTTCATAATTATTCCCCCAATCATTACGAAACGATGCCTTTCTAAAACCCGCTATCATACCTAATTGAAATATTAAAACTATAATAAAAACTATACCAATAGCATATATTAGCTTTTTGAAATTTTTCGACTCTGCAAAACTTTTTATGTCATTTTTTATTTGATGTATGTTCATATTATATATTCCAATTAATTAATAAATTACTTCTATATTGATGAAAAGCTTTTCTTAGAGAGACGAGCATTGAGAATAGTAAGAATGATAAAGCTCCGAGACTTGCCACTGGAAGTGAATCGGCAAGAGATAATAAATATTCTTTCCAATACGTTGCAAACAAACCGGCATCTGAGAAAACTAATGATGCATATTGGAAGAAGCCAGATGAATTAAATTGTTGTTTTATATGGAAAGACATAAAAACAAAACCACCTAAAGATAATACCCCTACAATACCATAGGATATAGATTGTATCTTTAGGCGTTTTGCTTGCCTTAACTGTATGCCACGCCAAATAGCATCCGAAAGCCCTGTTTCCGGATGATTGTACGCCTGCTTGAACAATTTTGATAAATTATCGTTCATATACTAAGGTATACGAGACTACAATAACTTTTGGTGCAAGGGAAAAAACTTGCATAAAAATAGCTCTCTTCAAAAACCACACAATAAAACTCTGCTGAGTTTTTTGCTCGTACTCGGGCCGTCGCCCTCCGTAAGGCTTTTTTCAGAGACTATTTTTATTCCAGTTTTTTCTTGAGCAATACAAGCGCCCTGTGATGATAGCTCTTCACAGTATTCATGGGCTTGCCTAGTACCTCGCCTATTTCTTTGAAGGTCATATCTTCTTGATAATAGAGAGTGAGTACTAATTTATAATTTGGAGGAAGTTCATCTAAAATTTTCAAAAGCATTTTCTTGTCCTCTAATTTCTCAAAAATTTCATCTTGTAAAATAGATTCATCTTCTATCTCCTCTTCTTTAAAATCTTCATCATCTAAGGATGAAAATGAAATGGACTTCTTCTTACGTAAATAATCTGTAATAGTATTGCGAGTGATTACGAAAAGCCAAGTTTTAAATTGCGACTTATCGCTATTAAAACTTTTTAAATTTTCCCAAGCTTTTATGAAAACTTCTTGGACAATATCTTGTGCATACAAGGGCCCAACAAACCGAAATGTGAAATTGTAAATAGAAGAAGTGTGCTTATCTATAAGCACCTTGAGAGAATTATCATCTCCATTTAAATATTGTTGTATTAATGTATAATCTTCTTCCATCAATCTAATATACTACTTTTTGTTGTATTTGGGATGTTCTTCTTTTATAGACAAAAAATAGTTTGCGTATCTGGATAATGCAAAAAGTACAGACGAGAGACGATTAAGATATGCAATAGTGACCTTGCCTATCCTAACTCCGTCATCAAGAACGGCTATCACTCGCCTCTCACATCTACGAGCTAGGGTCCTTCCAAAATCAAGTTCAGCACTTAAGAGGCTACCACCAGAAACAGTGAATGAAGTTATAGGTGGTAATGATTCACTAATAATTTTAATAATACTTTCTATTTTATTTAGACTAGACTTTTCGACTGTCATCTCCGAGCCTGCTAATTCTGCTTGGATAATAAAAAGAGTTTGCTGTAAACCACTTATAACATCACTAAATAATATCTTATTCTTCTTATTTAAAACTATTTTCATCTGCTCATTTTGTGCATAAACTTTCACAATACCAAGATATGCATTGAGTTCATCGAGTGCACCTAAGGCCTCTATAATATCTGCGCTTTTGGAAATTCGTCCTTGATCACAATGAAAAAGGGTCGTGGTACCAAGGTCCCCCTTACCTGTATATAAAGTATTTTTCTTAGATTTTTTACTATTTATCTTCGTTACCTTCATAGTTTAATTATTATACCAACACAAAACTTTTCCCCCAACTATTGACTTTTCATAAAAAAATGCTTATAATATAAGTGAAAAATAATTGTTAAACTATTAATTTCCAGGACTTATGGATGATGATGAAAAAAATGAGTGGATGACAAGAAACAATGCCACATTCTCACACTTCGTGGGAGAAAAAGAAGTTTGGGAATCTCCTAAATTTACCATAGTCTGGCATAACGGACTCAAAGGTATGTCTAAGGGAGCACTAACCGAAGAGGAAGAAAAAAATATCTTCGGTAGGTAAAAAATTTGATCGAGCAGACAAAAACTGCTCTTTCTTTTTACCCAAAATCCCCAATATTGACTATTCTACGTATAAGGAATAAGATAAAAATTAAGTATGTTCTAATTGTTAAATTCTTAAACTTAAGCTTATGTGCGACGTCTTAGTAAAGTTAACGGGGGAATTCAAAAATTTAGGAGAGAAAAAAGCAATTCTAAAAAGAAAAAGGCTCGAAGTATCTCAGTCCATTAAAAACGCAGTTATTCTCTTTGTCTTTGTTCAAGACAAAAATGCGAAAAAGACCCTGGACCGGTACAAGAAAAAACACCCAAAAGCGGTGGAAGTAGTCGTTTAAAAAAACAGTTTTTTAAGCCTAAAAAAAGTGATGCCCATAAAGCACCACTTTTTTAACGCCCTAAAAAATTATTTATAATACACGCCCACAGCTTCACTTATATTTTCATACCCATCTTTTTTAATTAGTTTTGCGAGATCTTTATTTATCTCCCCTATTACACTTGGACCCTCGTATATCATACTTGTAATTAACTGAACAAGACTTGAACCTCTTTTAATTTTTTCATAAGCATCCGCACCTGTAAAAATTCCTCCACAACCAATTATTATAAATCTATCCTTATATTTCTTGTAAATTTCACTTATAAGATTATTGGATAGAGCTTCTGTAGGCTTGCCACTGAAGTTACCCTTACCGGCATTTTTTATTTCTCCTTTATCAAAATAAACATTACTTCTATCCTTCACTAAGTTTGACATAATGACTCCAGAAACCCATTTGTATGAAGATGCAATCTCACAAAGAGCCAGAGTCTCCTCTACACTTTTCTCGGCATACATTTTTATAAATAATGGCTTATCAATATTTAAATAAGATAGTTTATTCAAAAGGATAGAAAATCCGACAGGATCATCAAACTTCTCTTTTAGGTTTTCGATATTTATAAGATTAGGACAGGAAATATTTAATTCATAATAATCAAAGTGACCAGATTTTAATACAACTTCAAAAGACAGAAATACATCCTCGGCCATATCCTCAATCTTTTTGTAAGATTGATTCGTAGAACCTATACTAATACCAAGTGGAATAGAAGCCTTCTCCCTAGACACTTTATTTAAGACATAAAAAATCCCATTGTTTTTGAAACCTTTGTTCACAAGAAGAGATAAAGATTTTGGTAATCTACCAAGCATTGGCTTTGGATTACCAACATATGGCGAGTAAGTAATAGAGCCAATAGTATGATAACCAAAACCAACAGACGGAAGTATGCCGATAAGATCTGCATCATAATCAAAACCAGCAGCAAGACCAATAGGATTCTTAAATTTAATTCCTAAGACTTTTTGTTTTAGAATATCATTTTTATATCTGAATATTTTTTTTACGATCTTTCTAGTAAATTTAAAACGCCCCAAAAGATTTCCCTTCTCTAGGAAGTAAGTATGAACGTCATCTGCCGGAAACTTAAAAAGTATCGGTTTAATAATTTTTTTATAAATAAACTTGATCATTTTATTCTGTAGTTACTCCATCAAATTCAGGGCCATCGGCTTCCGCCTCCGCTTTAGTAGAACGAAGTACACCATCCTTGTGATGTGCTGGAGAGTAGATAGTATACATCTTAAGCCCATTTACACCAGCTATAACGTTATGATTCGCTCCACTTGGTACAATGACTGCATCACCATCTGCTACCTGATACTCTGTCTCATTTATTATTACCTTGCCCGTCCCCGCTTCGAAACGGAAGAATTGATCATTATCTGGATGAACTTCCATGCCAATATCTTCGTTAGGATTTAGGCTCATAAGTACAAGTTGACAATGTGCACCCGTATAAAGCACCTTACGAAAATTATTATTTTCTTTTGTTAAACTTTCTATATTTTGTTTGAATCCTTTTTTCATATGATTATATAAATTAATTAATAACTTCTTCTATTATACTCCCCTTTTCATATATTATTAAATCGTCCTTGTTTTGTACCCAAGCCTTCTGTAAAGAATCTATTATCCTCCAAGTCTCCAAAACCTCTTCATTTGAAGAGAATAAACTATGATCACCATTAATTGCATTAAAAAGTACTTGCTCATAAGCTTCAGGTAATGCACTATAATGATCTTTAAATAAGAAATTTAAAGCATGTCGGCTTACTTGATGTTCATAACCTGGACGCTTCGCCCAGACAGAGAATGAAATACCTTCATCTGGCTGAAGACGTAACAGTAATTCATTTGATTCATGGTCATGACCTTTCCTATATAAAATTCTTATTTCCGTATACTTATCATGAAGTGCCTTACCAGTTTTTAAATTTATTTCTACTCCCTGCCACTTTGGATCATTGGACTCTAAATTTATCGAAGCAAAAGTTTCCGTCATACTTTGTGGATTGTCTACTTCTTTCTTATAGCCATCATATTGACCACGGAAAGATTCATTTTCTTTTACCTTAAGTTGTCTTAAAGCTTCATATCTCTCTTGTGGAACAAGCTCTAAATGCTCTTCGTCTGGTATATCCATAAGCGTCAAAGCAAGTAATTGAAGTAAATGGCTTTGGATTAGATCCCTGAGAGCTCCTGTCTGTTCATAGAAATTTACTCGTCCTTCTATGCCTAATTTTTCAGAAACTACAACTTCAATCTTTTCAATAAAATCTTTATTCCAAGTTCTTTTAAATAAAGAATTGCCACCACGAAATACTATAATATTCTGAGCTGTCTCTTTGGCTAAGTAATGATCAATACGATAAACCTGCTCTTTCTTAAAACAACGATCTATGTGATCAACTAAACTTTTAGCACTTTCTAAATCTACTCCAAATGGTTTCTCAAGCAAAAGCTTCACTCCTTCCTTACTGGCAAGACCCGACTCCCCTAAGAGACCAATAATAGATTTGGAAGTTGTAGGAGGAACAGAAAGATAAAACAAACATTGTGTAGAACTTCCAAAATCTTTCTCTATCGCTTCTATCCTACTTCCCAACTTTCTGTAATCTTCTACATTATTTAAATCCATCTGGAACATTTCTGTACTACTCCTCAGATATTCTTTGTTTGTTGTACTTTGTAGTAAATCATTCAGATTAATATCTGACTGCCTCGTCACTCCAATTATTTTAAATTGTTCTGGTATCTTACCACTCTCGGCTATCTGCCCGATAGCTGGAAGAAGCTTCCTTTTAGATAAGTCGCCTGAAATTCCTATTATAATTAAAATTGTTGGTTTACTTATCATTTTTTTATTAATTATTTAACTAATTGTTTATCTTGTGTCCACCGAAAGCATTACGCATGGACGCAAGCAACTTTGTAGCAAAATTAACTTTACCTTTTTGTGATTCAATTCTGACATCAAAAGAAGTCTGTATGGCAGGTGTATCTATACCAAACTCTTTAGCAACTTCAAGCGCCCAACGTGCTTCACCTGACTCAGCAACAGTACCCTCTACTCCATTCAGTTCTCTATTATCTTTCAATATATCTCTCGTAAGTTCATTAAGCCATGAAGTGATCACGCTCCTATGCTGCCAAACAACCGAAGCTTTGTATAAATCTAAACTCTTGTATGGACCCTCTTTGAGTAACCTATACCCTTCTGCTAAACTTTCCATCATGCCGTATTCTATAGCATTGTGAACCATTTTAACATAGTGACCAGATCCACTTTCGCCAAAGTATGCATACATGCCAGTAGGCTCTTTAAGCGTCTCTAGAACTTCCTTTATTTTATCAACTGAAGTACTATCTCCGCCAACCATCATAGAAAATCCATTCTGATAACCCCAGATGCCACCTGATGTACCTATATCAATCATTTCAGAACCGCTAGCTCTAACCTTCTCACTTCTTCTAAGACTGTCACTCCATTTAGAATTTCCACCATCTATCAAAATACTCCCCTTAGGAATGAGTGTAAGCCAAGTATCTATCTCACTATCGACAACATCTGATGGCACCATGATCCAGATAATTACTTGGTCTCCTCCAAATGAAGATACGACTTCCTCTTTCGTATAAGCCCCTATCATTCCAAGAGTCTTCATCTCATCGACAAGTCCACTACTTCTGTTTGAAGCAATGACAGTATGTCCGCCTTCATGAAGCTTCTTTGCTATTTGTGAACCCATTCTTCCTAAACCAAAAATTGCTATTTTCATAATTATTCTTTTTTGTAATCTGTAAAAATTGTTAATAATGGAATTCTTTTTAATATTTGAGAAGGATCTTCATCAATAGGAAATTCTTTTTGTAGTTTTTCTAAAATTGGCCATTTCGTTTCTCCCATAGCAAAAACGATCGCTTCATCAAGCTTTGTTATAACCTTAGGTGTTATCGTAATACGATCAAAAGAAGGAGTCTCATAAGCACAAACTAATTCAGAGGAATTAACCGCATCACTAAATGGTAAAACTCCGGCAGTATGTCCATCTATACCAATACCAAAATTCCCTATTTTATAATCTGCTTTCTCTAATTCTTCTTTTAAAACATCTCTAAGTCTTTTAGTTGTATCTACAAAACTTTCACCAGTTAAAAATGTAATTATCTTTGCTTTTTCTATCTCAAAACCTAGTTGTTTTAATTGATACCAGTTTGAATCTAGGTGGTTCTCTGCACCAAATCTTTCATCTGTTAAGGTTATTACGAGTCTCCCTGGGAGATTTGTATTTATCTTATCTGCGACTTTTGATTGAACTTTTATAGAAGAACCTCCAGTAACAAACCAGAGTACTCTCTTCCCTTCTGCTAACTTATTATTAATAGCTTCTGCTACAAAGATGGCAATTTCTTCCTCATCTTTAGTTGTTTTTATATTAAGATTCATATTCATATTATAGCACCAACCAAGTACTTTTATGTAAACTAAAATAAAGCCTATTTTAGGCTTTATTTTGATTAGTTGTTATTTTGTTTTACCTGATTTCTGTAAATCTAATGCTTTTCTGATAGAATTCGCTTCTTTAATTTTACCTTCTTTGGCAAGCTTCCAAGCTTCGACAAATTTAGGGAAATTATCTTTCGTAATTAGCGGATCGATCATGCCTGTCTTGTTTATTACTAATTGTCTCCATGCTTCAAAATCAACATTGGTCATCACTTGATCAATTTGAGACTCAAATGACTGACTGTATCCTGGACTTTTTTTAGAAAAATCTTGGGCCGCAAAAGCTGTGCCAGATACTCCTAACCCTAAAGTCAAAGCTAGTAAACCACTCATTATTAAAGTATTTCTGTTTTTCATAATTTTAATGAACTATTTTGTTATGTATTCCAAAATAATCTTGATTTAAACTTGTAAGTGCAGGCTGTCACTTCCTACACCTATGATACGCGAAAGATTAACTTTTTATCTCACTTTTATTGACGTTACTTTCCAAGACCTTATCTCATTTGCATTAAAAATATTATTTATTCCGTTTTCGCCAACAATTTTAACATTTCTCCCTACTTCTATAAGAGTCTGACTACCAATAAAAGAATCCTTTGTATTTATAATCCAAACTAAACCATTAAAGTCTATGAGTTCTATCTCGCCATCTTTCACTTTAGTTATTGTTCCTGACAAAAGACCATCTTCTGGATGAGACCAAACTTCATATTTATTAAAAATAAAATTACTGTAAGCTGGAGCATTATTTACTATATAATTTTCCATATATTCATCTATGCCAACTGAATAAAATATCGTACCAAAAATAATTGTTGATCCCATATAAATACCAATGATCATTATAAAACCACGCCTGTGACCTAATGGAGTTTGTCTGTAATAATATTCGCCTAACATAGTGAATATGCCCAAAGAAACAAGCCAGAAATATGGAACAGTTCTCAAGATGAAATTAAAACCAAATTTATTATATAAATCCCAATCATTATTAAACAAAGCAGATAAAATAATGGAAAAAGTAAAAGCCCCAATAAATAAAGATAAAATAACTACGAACCAAAACAAGGCGCGTTTAATATTAAAAACCTTTCGTGGAATTGGCTTAATACCTTCCTCTCGAATCCTTTCAAATGCTATTTGGCTTATGTTTTTATTTTCCATATCATTTATTAATTATTAATTTATCATACTCTTCCTTGAAAAGTTTCTTGCCCCTTAATATTAAATTACCAATTGTAGAGACTGGCTTCTTCAAAATATCGGCAATCTCTGTATAATCTTTCTCATCAAGAAAACGTAAAACTAATACTTCGCGATATTTCTCGTCTAATTTGGAGAGAGCCTCGTCTATCATTTTCCTATCAAATGAATTATCCATATCTTTCGTCATGTCAAAAGAATCACCAAATCTCTCCAAATCTTCTACTTCAAGGGCAATACTTGGGCGAATAGACTTTTTCCTTATCGCACTTACTGCCTCATTGTGAGCTATTCGATAAATCCAAGAAGAAAACTGAAGTTCTCTATCAAAACCATTCAAATTATAATAAGTCTTGATAAAAACTTCTTGTAAAACATCCTCGGCGTCTTCGCGACTGAATTTGGAAATTCTCATAATGTATCTCAAAAGCTTTTCTTCATACCTTTTAGATAAAAATAAAAAATAATTAGGATCACTCAAGGATAATCCAACTAATTCTATATCTGTTTTTTCTATGTTTTTATTGTCAAAAAGATGGGTATCTGTCATATCCTGTTATTATAACCTTAATACGTAAAATAAGAGAAATTTATCGCAAAAGCTTATATGAATTAATAATTTTATTGAAATCACTTTCTGTTAGATGTGAATCTCCTACTACAACCTCACGTAATGTCTTTCCGTCCGAAATAGACTTCTCCACTATTTGAGAGACTACGTCATAGCCAAGGTGAGGAACCAAAATAGTTGCGTAAGCAGTTGAGTTCTCAAGATGATATATACATCTTTCCTTATTAGCTTTAACCCCCTCTACACACAACTTATTAAACTGACTTATCACTTCAGTCGTGAGCCTTATTGATTCTATTAATTTATCAATAATAATAGGCAACATTACTCCGAGCTCTAACTGTGAAGCTTCAACGGCCTTCTCGATAGAAACATTATTCCCGGAAACCAAGTAATATAATTGATTGACTGTCTCGGGCATAATTGGGTTAACCTTGCCAGGCATTATAGAAGATCCTTTTTGAAGTTCTGGTAAAGTTATCTCCCCTATTCCTCCGTTCGGACCAGAAGCCATAAATTTAAAATCATTGGCAATCTTAGACAAGTCAACAGAAAGAGAAACAATCACTTGGGAAATTATTAAAAAGTCAGTTTGTGAACTTGTCCTCGCCATTAGATTCTTCGCACGAGAAAATTTACCACCAGTAATTTTATTAAGCTCTTTATAAACTTCTTTTATATATATAGGGCTCGCATTCAATGAATCCCCTATAGCTGTCCCACCTAAATTCAGAATTTTTGATAAATCTTGTGCCATTTTGATCTGGGATTCATGCTTTTTTAAAACTTCCGCATAAACTTCAAACTCTTTCCCTAAGGTAGTAGGAATAGCGTCTTGCAGATGAGTCCGGCCTAGCTTGTTTATATTTTTAAATTCTTTTGATTTCTTTTGAAACGATTCTATGAGTGAAGATAATTCTTTCTCTAAATTTTCCAACAGATAAAATGTAGAAATTTTTAAAGCTGAGGGATTAACGTCGTTCGTAGACTGACTGCTGTTCACATCATCGTTCGGATGAACTTTAACTTTATTATTTAAAATTAGAGTAGCCCTTGAAGCCAAGACTTCGTTTACATTCATATTGATAGCTGTCCCTGCCCCACCTTGAAAACTAGATAATGGAAACTCTTTCTCATAACCACCTTTTAGAATTTCATCACAAGCTTTCACGATTGCATTTTTAACTTCTAAACTTAAATTATGAGCCGTGTAGTTGGCCAAAGCACAAGCTTTCTTGACCTTGATAATAGATAGAATAAATCCCATATCAACATTAGATACAGAAAAAGGGAAATTTTTCAAAGCTTTTTTTGTCTCTTCACCATAATATGATTTCATTGTCATATTTTAACATAAATACAATAATTAGGAACACGAGAATTACCTATTGACTTTCATACCTAAATAGTGTATAATATACCCATAAATGAGTGTTTCATGTATTTAAAAGTTCAAATAGGTTATAATAATAAGGTCGCTTTATAAATTATAAAATTTACTTTAAATATGGATGAAAAAACAATGTTAGAGATTGCAGAAAAAATCAAAAACAAAACTGCAACTGAACAAGAAATACTCGCTTTTACAAAAGAATTTAATAATCTTCTCGAAGGAATAAAGGAAGATTTGAGTGCTTAATAATAATTATCAATAATCAATTTTTAAAATATATGAATGAATCATCCCCAACAATGGCACCTGTATTAGAAAAAAAGAATCCAGAATTATCTGAGGCAGGTAAAAGAGAATTTGCAAGTAATATAACAATTGCAAATAAAAATATTCAAGAGATTGAAGGCCAAGTTAGTAATATGAGTGAAGAAGAATTCAAGGCTAAAATGGTAGAAGGAAGCCCATTAAAGAAAAAGCTTGGTACTGCATTAAAGTGTATCAGTGCAATTGCTTTTGCTGGATTAACAGTTGGAGTATTTGGTGGTGCAATAGCTGGAGGAAGTGGAGTATCAGAATCTGCTCAGAAGGTTGTAGAAGAAGTTGCTTCTTACTTGTCAGTAAATGGTGGGGCACAAGTTAATCTATTAAAGGTTTTCGGTGTTCTTGCAGTATATATGACCGCTAGTTATGCAGCATTTAGTGGCATTTATAAAGGAGAACAAATAGAAAAAGCAAACGCATAAATATTTAATTCTAAATTATAAAAACCGACTTAAGTCGGTTTTTATAATAGGTAAATTTCTGTTATAATCTAATCCATGTCACACAAAATGGAAGGGAGTAAATCAGTTATAGCAGCCCTTGTTGGAAACATATTCGTAACTATTATAAAAACAATAGTAGCAATTACATCTGGATCTGCTAGTATGTTTGCTGAAAGTGTCCACAGTTTTGCAGATACACTCAATCAATCACTATTACTCGTAGGATTAAAGAGATCAAGTAGGCCAGCTGATGACTCTAAGGGGTATGGATATGGTATTGAAAGATTCTTCTGGTCCCTCATATCGGCTTGTGGAATTCTATTTATTGGTGCTGGAGTCACTGTATACCACTCTATTGATTCCTTAATGAATGAGTCAAACGTGGGCGTACATGAACTCAACTATTTTACTATAGCTGTACTATGTATAGCGCTTGTAGTGGAGGGTACTACCCTACTCATAGCAGTCAAAGAACTCAAAGGGGGAAAAGGGCTTACTAGAAAAGTTTTCGCGGATGCAGATCCTGTGACTCTTGCTGTTGTATATGAAGATAGTGCAGCAGTACTCGGTGTCCTAGTCGCATTAACAGCACAAGGATTAATGTATATGACTGGTAGTAGTATCTATGACTCAGTGGGAGGTATAATTGTTGGTTTAATTTTAGGATTCTTGGCTGTAGTGCTCATAATTAAAAACCATAATTACATAATAGGTAAATCACTCGAAGACGATGTCACAGAAGAAATAAAAGAATTACTTTTAGAAGACCCTTGTATTGAAAATGTTTCTGAATTCAAATCTGTAGCAATAGACATAAATAAATACAGAATCTATACAACCGTCGAGTGGAACGGCTCCCCTCTTTATGAAGAGATATATGAAGCTGGAGATTTAAAAGAAGAATTTGATAATATCAAAAATGATTTCAGAAAATTTACAAAACTCATGTTTAAAACAACGGATAGAATCCCTCGCTTAGTTGGAAACAGAATTGATGAAATAGAAAAAAGAATTAAAGAAAAATTCCCGCAGATTGCATATGTGGATATTGAAATAAATTAAATTTATTTAGTCTCTAAAATTAGATCTGGATAACCTTTCTTGATATACGTTTTCTCTACATCTTGTATTCCTAAATTCTCTAAAAAATTAACACAAGCATCCCTAGCTTCAAATCCGTCCTTGAAATTCCCTTTCGCTTCGGCTTCTATAAAATAGCCAAGCCCCTTTATATAATCGAGGGCTACTTCTATATCACCACACATCCAGTACTCCCTTTGCTTATCAACAGTAATAACGTATTTGAAATCTAGTAATTCTAGCGTCTTTTTAAATTCATCTACGTTTATAATTTCCGTCTCATATTCTTCTGAACCGTCTTGAGATCCATCGTCTTTTGGATTTATCGATCTGACATATTCAAGAACAGTTTTATCAGGATTGGTTCTAATTCGCATCCATTCTACAGGATGAGGCTTATGTGCAAAAAAATCCCTATGTTGTGGAACATAATAATCATCCACTTGTCTTATGGCCTTTATTAATACCCCACCATTAGAGACTTTCTTCTTGATCTCTCCAAAAGTTTCTTCACTATCTAATTTTATTTTTATTTCAACTTCGATGTTCATAAATTTATTATACTATTATTTTTAAAAAACTTTCCCATAATATACCCATTCCTATGATTGGCTATACTCCTCAAAATTGCTTTTATTATTGATGGCTCTTTGGAATAAGCAGTAACGTATGTCTTATTTGTAATTTCTAAATTACCCTTTTTATTCATAAACAGGGCAAGCCAGTAATCTTCTGCTATTCTACCAGCCGGAAGATTTAATTCTTTGGAAGGATTTATGCTTTTCTCAAGTATATTCAATACAAGATCCTTGTCTTTACTAAAAAATGCAAAACTCGCTCCCCATAGCCACCTTGTAGCTTTACTATTCTTTGTTATACAGAAATATTTATTAAAAATATTCGATATAGCATCAAATATTGTTCCTTTAATTTTTATATATGAACCAATTAAAATATTATCATTCCTTTCTAAGGTCTTAGACATAACCTCAACCCAATTACTCTCTGCTACAGAATCTCCATCAATACAAAGAATTATTTCCCCAGATGCATTTTTGATAGCTTCCATTCTTGCATAAACTGGACCAGGCTCTCCGTTAAGTGGTACTATAATAATAGGAAACTCTTTCGCTATTTTATAAGTTTCATCAGTGGAATTATGTACGACTAGAATGACTTCGTCTGGTTTATCTGTCTGATTTAAAATAGATAAAATACATTTGGCTATATATTTTTCTTCATTATGAGAGATAATTACAACTGATTTCTTCATGTTGTTATTGAAGTAAGGTACCATTAATACCTCCAACATAATTTGCCATAAAAGAAGGAAGAGCAAAAAGTAATCCTATGAGTGGTAAAACTAAAACCACTACAGTGATAATCATTGTCCACTTGAAATACTTTCTAGTCTTCTCGACAGAAGCATATATTGCATCTATCTTCTTATTCATCTCATCTAATTTTTGATTTGTATCCATATGTTCATTATACTACCTATTATTAAATTTGGCATTAACCCCAACATGTGCGTATTTCTCAGTGATCCTATTTGGTAAAAACATAAATATTTAGTATGATAGTCGCAGATGTTCTTTTTATGAAGTACGGGTTTTTATTATTAATTCTCGTACGTACTCTGATTTTATTTACTTAGCGGTGAATTATTTATCAGAGTATGGAGAGGTCGCATAGCGGTCTAGTGCACTACCTTGGAAAGGTAGCAAGGTGTTACAGCCTTCGGAGGTTCAAATCCTCTCCTCTCCGCACGTTTTAAAAAATGCCCCACAGGGCATTTTTGTTTTTACTGAGATCTCAATATTCTTATTCTTTCTTCAACTGGTGGATGAGTAGAGAATAAATTACTAGCTTTTTTAGCAAGATTACCTGTCCCCAGTGGATTAGCTATATAAAGATGAGCAATAGCGTTCGACTGGGTTTGCAATGGCCTACCATACTTACTTATCTTCTCTAAGGCGCTTGCTAGGCCCTCTGGATAGCGTGTAAGGAGTGCTCCGGACGCATCGGCTAAGTACTCCCTTTTACGCGAAATAGCCAGCTGTATAAGGGTTGCAGCAATAGGAGCTAGAATTGCTACTACTATGCCTATTATCATGAAAACTCCATTCCCTTCCCTGTCATCACGACTCCCTCCGAAGAAAGACATACGAATCATCATGTCGGAAAGAATTGCAACGAAGCCAACAAGAACAACGGCGACAGTTGAGAGAAGCATGTCCTTGTTACCTATGTGACTCATCTCATGAGCAACCACTCCCTCAAGCTCTACTTTGTTCATAATAGAAAGAAGTCCAGTTGTAACTGCGACTACCGAATGATTCTTGTCTCTGCCTGTTGCGAAAGCATTCGGAGACGGATCTTCGATCACATAAATTTTTGGCATTGGAAGCCCCGCTGTAATCGCCAAATTCTCAACTAATGTATAAAAGTCAAAATGCTCTTCGCGAGTAGCAGGTTTGGCTTTCGCGAGCGATAATGCAATCTTATCTGAATACCAATAACTCACAATATTCATCACAATGGAAAAAATTACAAAAAAGTAAAGAATGGTTGGATTGTCATACATTCGAGAAAATACAAAACCAAGCCCTATCACAATAATAAGGAAGACGCTCATAAGCATCCATGTTTTCCAGACATTATTTGATTGTTGCGTGTAAAGTGTTGCCATTGTTACTCTATAATTATAGGAATTAAAATACTCTTACTTATACCTTCTTTTGATCCTGCTGGATTATCATTATGAATTTCTAGATAAGCTGGACCTAAAGGAAG
>Ga0172379_10000490_pt1 | contig 98565 bp, 78 predicted proteins | sample GrowelOW334metaG_FD_119756 | JGI IMG/M metagenome (GOLD analysis project Ga0172379, IMG submission 119756) | Groundwater microbial communities from an aquifer near a municipal landfill in Southern Ontario, Canada - Groundwater well OW334 metaG | ecosystem: Environmental > Aquatic > Deep...
ACTCTCTCCCGCTCCCGTAGAAGGGGGCCCCGCCATCGCCCGCATTACCCACGCCGCGGGTTTGGGGGGAACTGGTTCCCAGGGGCGCGGGGGAAGGGAGAGAGTCTCCCCTGCGCGACTGTTCTAAAAAGTGGGTGAGGTCGAGGTCTCTGGGAATTTTTCTTCCCTGGCATATATTAAGGAAAGGAATAATGTCCTTTGGGATTAAATGCGGGTCAGCGGCGCAGGCGCTTGAGAGTTCCGCGATAGAGGGGATAGAGCCCGGAGGTTTTCCCGTCAGGGTCCAGGAGCTGGCCTTGGAGCGGGAAAAAGAGTCCTCCGCTTGACCGCGGCATGGCGCAGAAGGCCCCGCTATTGAAGATCAGAAGATCCTTGCGCGGTTCCTCGACCATGCCGGGCTCCAGCCACCAGTAGCCTCTCAGGGTCTTTTCCTGCGGGAAAGACAATCGCCCGAAGATCAGGGTCTTGGGAGGCAGGATCGCATCGAGGCGCAGGAGAAGGGAATCCCAGAAGATGCCTAAAGGGTCCTCTTCCGGGTGCAGGCTCAGGAGCACCGCATCGGCGTCCTTGCCGAACCCGCGCGGCTCGGCCCATGCCAGCCAGTCCAAGAGCGATCGGCCCGAGAGCGCCGTTCCTTCCCAGGCGCGCAGTCCGAACACGGTCTCCAGTCCTGGATCTTCGGCCTTGACGGCCGCGGCCGCTGAAAGCGCGGCTGAGAGCCGCAGCTGCTGCGAGTCGCCGCGGCCTTCGTCCGGGCCGTTGAGTTCTTCGGCCACTTCCCAGGAGCGTATCTCCTGCCGATAACGGCGGGCCAGCGCCGCGGCGCGCGCGGCCTCCATCGAAACTCCATCCTCGGAGACGCGAGCCGAAGTCGAGGCCAGGACGCCCAGGACTTCCATCCCGCGCTTTTTAAGATCCTTGACGAGCTCATCGTAGAGCGAGAAGGAAGAGGCTTGCGCGAATGCCGGGTCGGACTCCGGTCCCTTGAAGAGCAGGCGCACCCAGCCGGCTCCGGAATCCGAGAGCTTGTCGAGCACGCGTCCGCGGTCCGCCCAGAAATCATCCAGGGAGGGATCCAGCGTGAGGCCGTTTCGCAGGCGCTTGCCCGCCGAGGGATGGCGCGCGCTCTGCAGGCCGTGCTCGAAGGACATCTCCTGCCAAGCCGCCGCGATGGAGCCTAAGGCCTTGTCGCACAGGCGCGCGCGGTCGGCCGGAGCAGGCGCCGCCTTCGCCGCGAAAAGATCGGCCTTGGCTTTCTCGAAGAGCGTCTGGAACTTCCGGCCCGGCGCGTAAGGAGGCGCGAACTTTTTTTTGCGCGCATCCAAGGCTGCGCGCAGCCCGCGCCAAGCGGTCTTGGCTGCGTGCTCGTTGAGGAGCACGGTCTGCCCGTCGACGTAGCCCTCGCCTTCTCCATCGAAGGATATCGTCGAGAATCCCTCTCCATCGACGGGCCAGGGCAGGGAGAAGACCGCGCGCTCGGAGCCGCTCCAGGTCCAGCGCATGGAGCCCTTCTCCCATCCGGCCTGCAGGGCCCGGCCTGAAGGCGCGCAGGCGCGCAGTCCGCTGCGCGCGGGAGAGAGATCCTGCTGCCCGGCGTCCGCCGGAGCGATGCGGCGCAGAAGAGCGGGTGCGTCCATCTTCTTCCCTGAGGGATCGTAGGCGGAGACGTCCACGCTTGCGGCGTGAAGAGGAGAGAGGAGGAACGCCAGAAGGAGCATCATCAGGGGGCCGGGCTTCTATGTAACAAAATCGTACTTGAATTCTCCAATAGAACTGTTAAATACATGACGAGTCCATGAGACTACTCCTCGCCATCTCACTCCTGCTTCTGGTCCTCGCGTATCGATCCTTCGGGGGGCCGCTGGACGGCACCGCCTGGGAAGTTCGAATGAGGAAGGATTCTTTCTTCGCATTGCCGCGCAAGGATACTCTCGCCTTCGACCGCGGGAAGCTGACCTCGGCGGGGTCCTTGGATGACGGATTCTCTCCCGGGGGGTATTCCGCGACCGCGGAAGAGGGGGGGGATGCCGCTTGGCAGGCGCGGCTCGATGCTCCCGATGGACGCATGCTCGACTGGAGCGGCACAGTGGAGGGAGATCACATCGAGGGACGCATGACCCTGCGCAAGGGCGAGGACCGGCCCAAGGACTACGTGTTCCGAGGCACCCGGCGCTGAGGGCCGCAGGGGCAATTTGTTATACTCCCCTTGGTGCACGGCTTCGATACCATCATCGTCGGCGGAGGGATACTCGGCGCTTCCAGCGCGCTGCATCTTTCCAAACAAGGCCGAAGAGTGCTCATCCTCGACGGCAGCGCCGTTCTTCCCAACCCCAAGGGCTCTTCAGCGGACCATTCCTACCTATTTCGTCTGACGCACGGCAAAGACGAATTTCTCTCGGACCTCTCCGCCAAAACGCTCGAGCTTTGGAAGAAGCTCGAGCATGAGACGGGAGCGGAGCTGCTGGAGCAGACCGGGATGCTCGATCTGGCCGTCGGCAAGAGCCGCTACGAGGAATCCTGCATCAAGGTCCTGCGCACGCTCAAGATCCCCTTCGAAGAGCTCGACTGCGAGGAGACCTACGACCGCTACCGCACCCTCAAGCGAGGATCCTTCAAAAGAGCTCTCTTTCATCCCGGAGGCGGACTGCTCTGGGCCCAGCGCGCCATCGAGGTCTTCACGCGCGCGGCCATGAAGCGCGGCGCCAGGACCGCGCTCGGAGTGAAGATCGTCAAAGTCCTTCGCGACAAGAACGGCATCCAGGGCTTGCGCGATTCCAAGGGCAAGGTGTGGAAGGCGCAGGACTACGTGTTCGCGGCCGGGCCGTGGACGCGGAGCCTGCTCTCCGACTTCCGTCTTCCTTTGCGGGTCACGAGCCAGCACACGCTCTATCTTCGCCCTCCCCGCAATCAGGGCCGCTATCGCGCCCCGCATTTTCCCGTATTCTCGGTCGCCGGCCGCGGGATATACGGCTTCCCGGTGCACGTGCACGGCTTCATGAAGTTCGGCCGAGAGAAGGAGGGTTCCGTGTGCAGGGATCCCGAGTCCGTGGACAGACCGGACCCCTCGTTTCAGAAGGCCTGCAGGGTATTCCTCAAGGATTTCTTTCCGGATCTCGCCTCCTTCGTGGAGATCGAGGACCGCGTCCACCATGTCACTCGCACTCCGGACGGGGACTGCATCATCGACCGCCTGCCCGGCTGCCCCAACGCGGTCGTGGCCGTCGGCTTCTCCGGGCGCGCGCCCATGTTCGCCCCGCTCATCGGCGAGATCGCGGCCCAGCTCATCATGGGCATCCGGCCCGAGATCAACCTGCACCGATTCCGCATCGACCGCTTCCGGAGGTGAGCCCTATGCTGTCCTTGTTCTCTTCCCTTCTTCTGGCTTTCCCTGTCTGCGCTCAGAGTTCCCGCGTCGTGGAGTTCGCGGCGAAAGACGGCGTGCGCCTGCAGGCCGATTACCGTCCCGCGCGCAAGGCCGCGCCGGTGATCGTGATGCTGCACGGAGTCGGGGCGAGCCGGCGCGAATGGGATCCCATCGTCCCCGACCTTCAGAAGCTGGGCTTCGGAGTCCTGCAGTTCGACGCGCGCGGGCACGGGGCTTCCGGCGGCGCGCCGTATTCCTCTTACCGCACGGCCCAGGACTGGCTGGCGCTTGGGCAAGACCTCGACGCGGCCATTGATTTCTTGAAGAAGAACGGCGTGCCGGAGGGCAGGATCGGGCTCATGGGAGCCAGCATCGGCGCCAATCTCTCATTGCGCGCCGCTTTGGCTCATCCGAAGATCCCCTTCGCGGTGCTGCTCTCTCCGGGCTGGGATTATCGAGGAGTGGAGTCCGCGGAGTCCTTCCTTCGCTTTCAGAAGCCCCTGCTCTACGCGGCCTCGGCGGACGATCCCTATTCCGCGGAGACCTGCCGCCGATTCTCCTTGTCCGCAAAGAACAGAGCCGCCCTGTTCATCCAGGGCGGCTCCGGGCACGGAGTTCAGATGTTCTCAGGCGAGGTCAATCGGCGTTTTCGGAAGGAGCTTCTGCGCTGGCTTTCCGGGCGCGCGGCTTCTTCTCGCCGCTCGGCGAAGAAGACTTAGTCTTCTCCTTGAGCAGGACCAGCAGCTGCTTGAGGAACTCCACCGACTGCTTGAGGTCGCTGTAGGCGATGCGCACGCCCTTCTTGGACCAGCCCTTATAGGTCGTGTCGTCGACCCATTCGCGCAGGTCGATGCCCGTGGAGTCGCGATAGATGGTGATGCGGACCACGAGTTCCAGCCCCGTGCGGCGCGGGATGCGCGCAAGCTCCGTATCTTCCGTGGCCTGCGGTTCCGGCGGGAGCGCCGAGAGGGTCTCAAGGACCTTCTCGAGCACCGTGGGATTCATGGTGATGCCCGCTTTCGTCGGACCGGTGTAGTTGTCCCGCTGGACGAAGGTTCGGATGGATGCGTAGGAATACCCCCGATACTCGTCGATGTAGAATCGGAGCTCCGAGGTATCCGAGGTCTTGATGACCCCGGCCGTGGCGATCGGCTTGAATTCCGGTGTTTCTGACATGGACCCTCCTCGATGCGTTGTCGCGACGCGCCCATCCCAAAGGCGCCTACCCTATATACGATCGGACCGCATCTTCGGTTCCAGGCCGGATTCTAACAAAAAAGAAGAGCCCCCCGGAGGTGGTGGTAGGGGGCTCTTAGATCGGTGCGATGATTCCAGTATACTTCAAAACCGCGCGATGCGTGTGGGGCTTTAGGGCAACGGCGCCAAGGCATTGGACCTTGGCACCGTTGCCCCGTAGGACCTGGACCGGACGTCCCGAAGGGCCCAGAAAGGACGGACTATTTTCCGGCGCCCGGGTGAGCCGTCATGGGCGCGGCAGCCGGCGGCGGAGGCATCATCATGCCCTGCATCATGCAGGTGCGGCAGCGATGCTGTCCGACGAGATATCCGATGACCCCTCCGAGGATGAGCAGGACCAGCGCGATGAACATCTTCGCGGCGCATCCGCAGCCGCATCCGCAGCCCTTCTCTTCCGTGGTGCAGCACTCAGCTTTCTTTTCTTCCATTCCCGCCTCCTTGCGTCCCTCCTAATATATCAATTAGCGAAGGTTTTTAATTGACCTAAGTCTACTGCGCGGGCTACACTGCTATGGCTGGATTTCGGCTTTCGCCGGAATGACGAAAAGATGAGATTTCTTCCTACTACGCGCGAGGAGATGGACCGCCTGGGGATCCGGGAGCTAGACGTGCTCCTGGTCACGGGAGATGCCTATGTGGACCATCCTTCTTTCGGTACGGCCCTGCTCGGGCGCTGGCTTGGGGCGCACGGCTTTTGCGTCGGGATCATCGCCCAGCCGCGCTGGGACGGGCCCGAGGATCTCCTGCGCATGGGACGTCCGCGCCTATTCGCGGGCGCGAGCGCCGGAGCCTTGGATTCTCTGCTCGCGCACTACACGGCTTTCCGCAAGAAGCGCAGCGAGGACGCTTATACGCCCGGCGGCGCGAGCGGAGCGCGGCCCAACCGCGCCTGCATCGTCTATTCCGGCCTGCTGCGGCGGGCGTTCCCGGGCCTGCCCATCGTCTTAGGCGGAGTGGAAGCCTCCCTGCGCCGGGCAGCGCATTATGATTTCTGGACCGATGCGCTGCGGCGCTCGATCCTCTTCGACGCCAAGGCGGACCTGCTCGTCTACGGCATGGGAGAGAGGGCCGCGCTCGAGATCGCACGGCGAGCCGAAGCCGCGCTCGAAAAGAAGTCCGATCCCGGCACGGCCCTGCGCGGCATCCCCGGCACGGCATTCATCGGCAAGGAGGAAGACCTTCCTCCGGGCGCGCAGGTGCTCGATCTCTCTTCCTATGAGGAGATCCTCGCCGACGGACGAGCGCTCATGCCCGCGACCTTGGCCTTGGAAAAACAGATGATGGGCGAGGGCCTTTGGGCCGTGCAGAAACACGGGCAGAGGCAGGTAATATTCGCTCCTCCGGCAGAGCCGCTCTCGACTGAGGAGCTCGACCGGCTCTACGAGCTTCCCTTCGCGCGGGCCCCGCACCCTTCCTATAAAGAGCCCATCCCCGCCATGGACATGATCCGCTTCAGCGTCACCGCGCACCGCGGCTGCGCCGGAGGATGCTCCTTCTGCGCGCTGGCCCTGCACCAAGGACGCCGCATCGCTTCCAGGAGCCGCAGCTCCATCGAGGAAGAGGTGCGGGGGCTCACGCGGCATCCCCAATGGGACGGCTCGGTCACGGACGTGGGCGGGCCCAGCGCGAACATGTGGGGCGCGCGCTGTCACGATGGTCCCGCGCACTGCGGCCGCACGAGCTGTCTCTCTCCTTCGATCTGCCCTCATTTTCAAGACGATCAGGAGGCGCTCGTCGAACTCATGCGGGCCCTGCGCCGCATCCCCGGGGTCAAGCACGTGCGCACGGCCAGCGGAGTGCGCCATGACCTGGCCCTTCGCAGCCCTGCCTATCTTCGCGCGCTCATCGGAGAGTTCACGGGCGGCCAGCTCAAGCTGGCGCCTGAACATTCCAGCGAGCCGGTGCTCAAGCTCATGCGCAAGCCGGATTTCCGCGTTTTCGAGGAGTTCCTCACGGTCTTTGAAAAAGAGTCCAAAGCCGCGGGCAAGGAGCAGTATGTGATCCCGTATCTCATGAGCGCTTTCCCGGGCTGCACGGACGCGGACATGCGCTCGCTCTCGGCCTGGCTCAAAAAGCGCGGCTGGAGGCCTCAGCAGGTGCAGTGCTTCATTCCCGCGCCCGGCACCGTGGCCGCGGCCATGTTCCACGGCGGCATCGACCCCCAAGGCCGGTCCATCCGCGTGGCCAAGACCGACGCCGAACGCCTGCGTCAGCACCGAATCCTCCTCGGGACCTAGAAGCAAGGGTCTTTCGGCCCTTCATTGAGCGTGAGGGGATAGGTATTCTTCCTTATATGAACGCGAACAAGATGATCAAAGGTGTATCGATTTTATCGCTGTGTCTGGGGGGATTTTTCAGCTCGGCCCAGGCTTCGCAGGAAATCGCCGGCGTCCCTCCGGTTCCCGAGTCTCTTGCGGTGATTGCCGCGGCGGACCCGGAAACACCGGTCGCCTGGGAAGAGGTCTACGAGATACTGCGCGTCTATGATCCGAGCGCCGAGGCATTCGTGCGCGTCGTCTTCGACCGCATGCAGGATTCCGCCGAGGGCCGCCGCGTGACCAGGCTCCTCATCTCCGAGTATCAGCGGGAAAGCCGGCGCTTGATCGTGAGAAGCGATGATTTCTCCTGGTCGAAGGTCGTCAAGAGCGAAGGCATCGAGAGCATCGACGGCGTGCGAGGCTTGGCGGACCCGGATGAAGGGACCTATACCTTCAACCGGCTCTATATGACGGGATTCCAGAACCGAGCAGCCGCCGAGGTCTCGCTGGCCGCGAACATGGGCCGGGAGTTCCGCCGCTTATTCAACTACGCCTATGTGCAGCGCGTCGCGCCCGAGCGTTATTCCGTTTTCACCCGCGACTTTGTCAACGAGCAGAGCGTCAGGCTGACCGGCTACCACATCGCCTTCGAGCTGGATCCCTTCGGCAGCAGCGAATATTCGCAGGAGACGGCGGCTTTTGCCAAGGATCCTGCCGCGCATTGGGGAAAGCTCATGCTCATGAAGCCGGAGCATGCCGTGAGCTTGACTCACGCGGAGATGGCCGACCCGGTCAAGGCTTACAGCCTGCGCATGCAGGCCGCGGAGCTGGAAGACTTGCGCGTGCAGGAACTCCAGGACCGCTGCGTCGTCGACACCTTGCGCGCCGTGGAGATCCTGACGGAGAATGGGGAAGGCGGCGGGCTTGAAGGCTTGACGGAGAAGACGCGCGCGCAGGTGCGGAAACTCGCCATGCGCCGGGACACGCTCATCGAGGACCAGGCCGCTCTGGAGGCGGCCAGGGAGAGGATGTCTTCTCCGGAAGGCGCGCGGCAGCTGGGCGCCGTCCAGGATGCGGCGCGGGATGAAGTCTACGGCGCCATGGACAAGGATTTCCAGGCGGGACAATCAGCCCTGCTCAAAGCGCTCCCGAGGCCGGTGAAGGTCTTCACGGATTTCAACGTCATGCTCGGCCGCTGGAATGATTTCGTGCGCACTCACCCCGAGCATCAATCCGTGTATCCCTGCGATCCGCAGGATTAATAACGAGGCAAGACGCCTATTGGCGTCGTGCAGCGATGTCCAATCCTATGCCTAAATTAGTCGAGTGACATAGGTTTGTAGGATTACAAATCATATGCTTGATGGATTTGCAGTCCCTTGACAAGAATCCTTGCGGACACCAAACTAAGAATATGCGCAGTCTCCTTCTCTCCAAGCTGAGTCTTCCGGCGCTCGCAGCATCGGCTCTGCTGCTGTCCTCCCATGTCGTCGCTTCCGACGAACTCGCTCCCGCGGCCAAGAGCATGGCCCGAGCGGCCCGGCAGGCGGACGTCCGGCGCGCGGCCGTGCTCCCGTTCCTGAATCTGGAGGGGGTCTCCGGTCCCAAGGGCCGTTTGCTTGCCCAGATGTTCTCCTCTCGGCTGGCCGCCGCGAAAGACATCGAGGTGCTGGCGCCCTCCCGCGTCGATGAGGCTATGGGAGTCCTGTCTTTCAAGGATGCGGACCTCGTTTCCGCCGAAGGGCTCTCGAAGCTTGCCCGCGCGCTGGGCTGCGATGCGCTGTTGACCGGCTCTTTCTCGTCGATCGGGACGAAGGCCTCCGTGCGTACGCGCCTTTATCATGTGCAGTCCGGCATGGTTGTTGAGGAACAGGACTCCCGGCTGCAGGCGGACTGGCTCGCCCGCTCGGAAGGGATACTTCCTTATGATCCGCAGGTTGCGGCCACGGGAGCGATCCGGGACGTTCTGACCGAACAAGGGAGGGCCTCTTCTTCTCCGGAGAAGCTCCTGGCGCTCGCGCCGAAGGAGCAGCTTCAGCTGCGCGACTCCGTGTCGAACACGAATTGCGCGGACGCGGAGAAGATGATCCTCCGTCTGGAGGCGAGCATCCTGGAGCAGAAGGCCGCATATTGGGCGGGGCAGACTCGCCGCGGGAAGCTCTCCGAGCGCATGGCCTTGCTGAGATCCGGACGACTCATCACGGACCCGCTCCTGCGCGAGCGCTACGAGCAGCTGTTCCGTCGGGCTTTGCAGTCTCCCCGCAAGGGGCAAGACGAGATCGACGTGCAGCGCTTCATCACCTACGACCGCCTCGCCTACGAATTGTCCGAGCGCTGCGGAAAATAAACCCCTGTCATCCATAAATCCAGTCGGATTTATGGCAGGTATGGAACCGTTCGCTTCCCCAATCGTATATATGAGCAGGAGCTCATGGCCGCTCTCCTCTTGATCAACCCGGCGGGATCATCCCATCCTTGACGCCGCCGGGTTGAATGAGGGCTCCGGATTTGAAAAACTGATGGCATGCGGTTCTTGAAGGCTTGCCGACGGGAGAAGACGGACGCCACGCCGGTATGGTTCATGCGGCAGGCGGGGCGCTATATGCCTGAGTACCGCAAGGTGCGCGAACGCTGGACCTTGCTGGAGATCTGCGAGGAGCCGGAGCTTGCCGCTGAGGTCACGCTCCAGCCGCTTGCGCTCGGCGTGGACGCGGCCATCCTCTTCGCGGACATCCTCTTGCCCGTGCGGCCCATGGGCATCGCGCTCTCCTTCGCGCCTGGGGAAGGCCCGGTGCTCTCTCCGGCCGTGCGTTCGGGATACGATGTGGACTCGCTTCGAGACTTCGATCCCCGCGAGGAACTGGGCTATGTGATGAAGGCCCTGCGCATCGTGCGCAAGGAGCTCGACGGGAAGACCCCGCTCATCGGTTTCGCGGGCGCGCCCTTCACCCTGGCCGCCTATCTCGTCGAGGGCGGCCCCTCCGAGGATCACGCCCTCGTCAAAGCCATGATGCGCGAGCAGCCCGCGCTTTGGGGAAGGCTCATGGAGAAGCTCTCGAAGATGAGCGTGCGCTATCTTTCCGCTCAGATCGAGGCCGGCGCCCAGGCCGTGCAGCTCTTCGACAGCTGGGCCGGCAAGCTCACGCGCGAGGAATATGTCCGCCATGTGCTGCCCCATTCCAAGGCCGTGCTCGACGGGCTTTCCGGCAAAGGAGTACCGGTCATCCACTTCGGGACAGGGACCGGCCCTTTCCTGGAGGATTTTCGCGACGCCGGGGGCAGCGTGCTGGGCGTCGACCATCATCTTCTTTTAGATGAGGCCTGGCACAGGGCAGGCTCGGATCGCGCCATGCAAGGGAATCTTGATCCGGCCGCGCTCCGGGGAACGCGCGATGAGCTGCGCGGCGCTATCGAGGACGTTCTGCGCCGCGCGGGCAAGCAGCCGGGGCATATCTTCAATACGGGCCACGGATTGACCCCGGATACGCCGGTCGACAATGTCCGCGCCGCCGTGGATCTCGTCCACGAGCTCAGCGCATGAAGAAGCCCGGGCCTCCGCCGGTCCGCGCCGCGGTGCTGTTGACGGCCTACGGCGGGCCCGCATGCCTCAAGGATGTGCCGGCCTATCTGGCTTCCGTGCGCGAGGGACGGCCCGTGTCCGAGGAGCTGCTCAAGGAATTCATGGAGCGCTATCGCCGCATCGGCGGCGGCTCGCCCATGACGCGCACGCTCCAGGCGCTCTGCCGGGAGTTCGCCGCGGCCTTCGACGCGGACGTCTATCTTGGCTGCAAGCATTGCGAGCCCTCCATCGAGCAGGCCGTGGACCGTTTGATCGCGGACGGGCATCGGACCGTCCTGTGCTTGCCGCTCTCGCCCTACGGTTCGAGCATGACCGATCAGGATTATCAAGCGCGCGCCCGAGCGGCCGCGCGCGCGCGAAAGGCGGACCTGGCTTTTCTTCCTCCGCCTTCCTGGCATGCGCATCCGCTGCTCATCGAGGCTTACGCAGACCGGCTTGGGCGCAGTTTGGCGCTGGTGCCTGAAGATCTGAGGTCCAGGACGCTGACGCTGTTCACCGCGCACAGCCTGCCCGTCTCGATCTCCGAGGAAGGCGATCCTTATGCTGAAGAGCTCCGGATAACGGCCGTCGGCGTGGCCGCGCGCGCCGGAGCGCAGGAGTGGATGCTGGCCTATCAGAGCCGTCCGGCTTGCGCCAAGGGACGCTGGCTGGGCCCGGATGCCGGAGAAGTCATCGCCCGCGTCGCGGCTTCCGGCATGAAGGCCGTGGTGCTCGACCCCATCGGATTCCTCATCGAGAACCTTGAGACGCTTTACGACTGCGACATCATGTTTCAAGAGGCCGCGCGGAAAGCAGGACTGAGCTTCTTCCGCGTCCCGGCCTTAGACGACTCTCCTTATCTGGTGCGCGCCCTGGCGGCCGTGGCCCGCTCCGTGTTCGTGCCGCTTTCATGAGTTCCAGGGTTCTGATCATCGGCGGCGGCATCACGGGACTCAGCTGCGCCTATGAATTGAACAAGCTCGGCGCGTCGAGGCCGCCCTGTTGTCCTGGAGGCGCCTCCGCGCTCAAAGCGCAAGACGGGCAAGGCAGCCAAGTCTGCATCCTGGAAGCATCCAGCCGCTTGGGCGGGAAGCTCCTGGGCGCGAGCATCCAGGGAGTGCCCGTGGACGCGGGCCCGGATGCGATGCTTTCCGTGCGGCCCTGGGCAGTCGAGCTTGCCTGCGAGCTGGGCTTGGAGCAGGACATCCTTTGCACCGACAGATTCCACCGCGAGGTCTACGTCTATTCGCGCGGGAAGCTGCGGCGCTATCCCGAGGGCGTGATGATGCTCATGCCCTCGCGCGTGCTGCCCTTCTTGGCCTCGGATATCCTTGCGTGGAAGGACAAGCTGCGCATGGGCATGGAATTCTTCGTGCCGCCGCTGGCCGGGGGGCAGGAAGAGTCCCTGGGCGATTTCGGCCGCCGCAGGTTCGGCGAAGGGGCCGTGCGTTCCATCGTGGAGCCGGTCCTGGCCGGGATCTACGCCGGGGATGTCGAGCGCCTGAGCCTGGATTCCACCTTCCCTCGATTAAGAGAGCTCGAACAGGAGCATGGGAGCGTTCTGCGGGGGATGTTCTTCGGCGGCCCGCATGGAGCGCGCGCGCCGGGCGCAAGGACTTTCTTCGTGACTCTGAGAGAAGGCCTTGCCCAGCTCTCCGAGACCCTGGCCCGGCGCATGGCTCCCTGCGCGCGCCTGGAGAGCCCGGTGCGCAGGCTCTTCCGGGAGGATGATCTTTGGCATGCCGAACTCGACGGCGGAGAAGTCCTGCCGGCGGATTGCGTGGTGCTGGCCGCTCCCGCCGATGCCTGCGGCCGCATGCTGGCGCAGTCAGCGCCGAAGCTCTCCGCGGCGCTCTCGGAGTTCGAGTTCTCCTCGACTGCGGCCGTGAACCTGCTCTACGGAGAAGCAGCCGCGAAGCGCATCCCGAAGGGGTTCGGCTTCCTCGTGGAGCGCGGTTCAGGGCTTTCGATCACCGCGGCCACATTCGTCTCCAGCAAGTTCCCCGGCCGCGCGCCGGAAGACCGATTGCTTCTTCGGGCCTATATCGGCGGGAAAGGACGGGAAGCGCCCCTGGCGCTCGATGATGGGAAGCTCGTTTCCGCCGTGCGCGAGGACCTGCGCCGCGTCCTGGGACTCGAAGAAGAGCCTTTAGGGTCCTTGGTCCACCGTTGGCCGCAGGCCAATGCCTTGTACAATGTAGGACACGGCCGCAGGCTTCTGCGGGTGCAGGAGGCGGCCGCGGCTTATCCCGGGCTTTTGCTGGCCGGGGGCTGCTACCGCGGCATCGGCGTGCCGGAGTGCGTCCGCTCAGGCCGCGAGGCCGGCCGCCGCATCTTGTCCTCTCCAGGCGGATCCGTTCGCGGCGTCGTGGTCTGAACCGACTCATATAACTCATGTCGGCATCAATAAATACGTTTTTAGGAGAAACTTGCATGGCTAGTCCCAGGGACGCATTCGAGAATATGAAGGCCCGTGCGCAGTCATCATCGTACATTGCTCCACTCATCGCCCTGCTTTTCGCCGCGGAGCCCGCGCTCGGCGCCGGGCTCGGCGTTTCCTCCGACTCTTCCGCGCAATGGGAAGCCTCTTCGCATCTGCCTAAGACGCAGGAGTCCGCTCTTCCCGGAGACCCTCTGCAGGTCACGGTGCATCGGCTCAAGAACGGGCTTACGGTCTATCTCAGCCCCAATCATGAAGTCCCGCGGATCACGGCATGGATCTCCGTGCGCGCCGGCAGCCGTCATGATCCGGCCGACAGCACGGGCATGGCGCATTATCTCGAACACATGTTCTTCAAGGGAAGCCGCAGCTTAGGCACCGTGGATTTCAATGAGGAGAAGGCGCATCTGGACGCCATCGACCGGCTCTACGAGGATCATTTCGTCTCCACGGACACGGCCGAGCGCAAGGCGATCTATGGACGCATCGACCAGGAGAACATTCAGGCCTCCCGCTATGCCGTGCCCAATGAGCTCGACAAGCTTTATAAAAGGCTGGGCTTCGAGGGAGTAAACGCTTATACCTCCGATGAGCAGACGGTCTTCATCGCGGACCTGCCCAAGAATCGGCTGGAGACATGGGCCCGGCTGGAGAGCGACCGCTTCTCCGCGCCCGTGTTCCGGCTTTTCCAGACCGAGCTGGAGACCGTTTATGAAGAGAAGAATCGGGCCATGGACAATCCCGATCGCATCCTTTATGACACGATGCAGCAGACGGCCTACGGCTCGCACCCCTACAGCCGTTCCGTGCTCGGCTCCATGGAGCATTTGAGGAATCCCTCGCTCAAGAAGATGTATGAGTTCCGAGCCCGCTGGTACGTGCCCAACAACATGGCGATCTGCATGGCCGGAGATTTCGAGCCGAAGGCCGTCCTCGCATTGCTGGAGCGTTATTTCGGCGCGTGGACGCCCAGGCCTTTGGAGAGCATTCCGGCCTACGAACTGCCCAAGCCCAGCTCCGCCGTGCACGCGGAGGTGCGCTACGAGGCCGAGGAAGAGGCCGTGCTCATGTGGCTGCTGCCGCCCTATGGACATCCGGATCATGATGCGATCACGGTCATGGACATGGTGATGGATAATTCCGAGTCCGGCATCGTGAACCTGACGCTCAATCAAGCGCAGAAGGTCAAGCGCGCGGGCTCGAGCCCGGAGTTCATGAACGAAGGGGGCGCTTGGGTGCTGTGGGCGGTTCCCAAGGATGGGCAGACCCTGGAAGAGGCCGAGGCCCTGCTCCTGGGCGCGGTGGACCGTCTCAAGGCCGGCGAGTTCTCCGATGAGGACTTGAGGTCCGTGGTCACCTCCTTCGAGATCCAAGAGAAGCAGAAGCTCGAATCCAACGGAGAGCGCACGGCGGCCATGGTGAATGCCTTCACGCATCATGAGGAGTGGGCGGACTGCGCGAAGCTCATCGAGCGTCTGCGAAAGGTGAGCAAGGAGGACGTCCTGCGCGTCGCGCGCCGGTATCTCGGGGAAGGCCGCGCGTCCGTGTATCGGCGGCGGGGAAAGCCCGCGATTCCGTCCATCGAGAAGCCGGGGTTCACCAAGCTCGAGCTCGACCGCGAGCGAGGATCCGCCTTCTATCGAGAACTCCTTTCCATGCCGGCCGAGCCCATCGAGCCTCGCTGGCTCAAGGAGGGCCGCGACTACCTCAAACGCGGGATCGCGGCCGGAGAATTGCTCACGGTCAAGAATCCCTTCAATGATCTTTTCAGCGTGGAGTTCCATTTCGACCGCGGCCGCAAGCAGGAGCGGGAGCTTTGCGCGGCCATGGACCTCTTCGAGCTCTCCGGCGCCGGCGACTTGAGCGCCGAGCAGCTCAAGAAAAAGCTCTATGCGCTGGGAACGACCATGAGCGCATCCTGCTCGGAGAGCGAATCCTCCGTGAGCATCTTCGGGCTCGACCGCAACCTGGAAGAGTCCCTGCGTCTCTTGCGCCTGCGCTTCGAGAGCCCGAACATCGCCTCGGACACGCTCAAGAAGATGATCGAGGTCCAGATCGGCGCGCATAAGGACAACAAGGTCCAGCCGGGCTATCTGGTCTATGCGCTTTCCGAGTGGAGCAAGCGCGGCGAGCAGAGCGCGGTTTTGGGCGAGATGAACGATGGGGAGCTGCGTTCGCTCGATGAAGGCCGCCTCAAGGGCGTGCTTGAAAAGACGTTCGGGTACGCGCATCGCACCGCGTATGTGGGCAATCGGCCGACTAAGGAGATCGCCAAGCTCCTCTATATGGGCAAGAGCAGCATCCAGAAAGTCCCGACTCCTCCGGCCGTGCGCTGGCGCCATCCGGCGTCCGATGAAGTCTTGTTCACGCATCGCGACATGCTGCAGTCGCAGATCGGCTTCTTCGCTCCCGAGGGAGACTATGATCCGGAGAAGGCCGTGGATTACGAGTACTATTCCGAATATGTCGGCGGCGGCATGAGCGCGGTGATCTTCCAGGAGATCCGCGAGTCGCGGGCCCTGGCCTATTCCGCCAAGGGCGGCTTCGACAGCGCGGACCGAAAGGAAGATGAGAACGCGCTCTGGGCCCGCTTAGGCACCCAGGCCGACAAGACGATCGAGGCTTCCGCGGTGCTTCGCGGGATATTCGAGCATCTGCCTTCTTCCGAGAGCCGATTTCTGGAGACGAAGAAGGGCATCGAGGAGAGCTACCGGACTTCTCCGGTGGCATTCCGCGAAGTGCCGGATACGATATTCAATTGGGAAGACATGGGATTCCCCGGCGATCCGCGTCCGCACAGATTCATGCGCGCGCTGAGCTACACGCTCAAGGATCTCGAGGGTTTCGCGCAGCGCTTCCAGGGACAGCCTAAGACGCTCTACATCCTGGGCAACCGCAGCCGTTTGGACCTAGAGGGCCTCAAGCGCTTCGGGACCGTCGCCGAAGTCCCTGTCGATAAGCTCTTCCCGTACTGAACGGAAGGGGATGACTGATAGAGGCTAGGGATGGAAGCCGATGCGTTTTGGGGGATCGGCGGGTGGAGACATCAATTCGCGGATCGCGTCGAAGACGGTCTTGAATTGAGAGTCGTATCGGCTTTCTAGGGCATCGAGTCGGCGGGATAAGTCTTTATTGGCGGTCAGCATCTCGCGCAGGCGCACGAAGGCTCTTACCACTTTGACGCTCGTTTGGACCGCGATTGGGCTATTGAGTACGCTGGCCAGCATGAGGGCCCCATGTTCAGTGAAAACCATCGAGGAGTATCGTCGTCCTCCACGGCCCGGTTTTGCTGCTGCAAAAGAGTGTGCTCGTAAAATACGTTCTTCTTCTGATGTTAGAGTGAACATGAAGTCTGAGGGGAATCTTTCCCGATTTCGGCGGACCTGTTCGTTGAGACGTTTCGTCGAGACGCCATAGAGGAAGGCGAGAGTCGCATCGGTCATGACTCGGTGCCTTCGGATCAGTAGGATGCGGCGTTCGATATAATCGGGTTCGATGAGGGATTCCATGCCCTATATACGAGCAGGGGCCGAAAAAGTTCCAAGTCTCGATTTTCTTTTGAGGTCGCAATTTGCGACCTCAAAGAATGGCGGTGGTTCTTGCGGAAGAGCTAAAATGGGGTCATGGCTCGGGTGAAGCTGATCTCTTGGAACGTCAACGGCCTGCGCGCGGCCGGGCGCAAGGGATTCCCCGAGTGGCTGGCCCGGGAGCAGGCGGACGTGGTCTGCGTGCAGGAGACCAAGGCTGAGCCTTCACAGCTGCCGCCGGAACTGCTGTCTCCGCCGGGATATTCCGCGGAATTCGCCTGGGCCGGGAAGAAGGGCTACAGCGGGGTAGGCACCTACTGCCGCCGTGCGCCGAAGTCCGTGCAGAAGGGCATGGGCGTCGAGGAATATGACCGCGAGGGCCGCGTGCTTATCCATCGCTTTCCGGAGTTCACGCTCCTCAACGTCTATTTCCCGAACGGGAAGCAGAATGCGGAGAGGCTGGCTTTTAAGATGCGCTTTTACGCGGATTTTCATAAGTTTTTGCGCCGCTTGCGAAAAAAGGGAGAGCGGCTGATCGTCTGCGGAGACGTGAACACCGCGCACAAGGAGATCGATTTGGCCCGGCCCAAGGAAAACGCGCAAGTCTCCGGCTTTCTGCCCGAGGAGCGCGCTTGGATCGACGGACTGCTGGACGACGGGTTCCTGGACAGCTTCCGCGTCTTCGAGCCCGGGTCCGGGCACTACACATGGTGGGACGTATTCACCCGCGCACGCGAGCGCAATGTGGGCTGGCGCATCGACTATTTCTTCATCTCGGAGGAACTGCGGCCGCATCTGGCTTCGGCGCGCATCCGGCCCGAGGTGATGGGATCGGACCATTGTCCGATAGAGCTGTCGCTGAAATTCTGATGCCGCGGCCCGCGGAAACGCGGACGCGATAGGGGGGAGTTATGAAGCGTAAAGACCTGATCCGGCACCTGATCGACAACAAATGCGTGCTCTCACGCGAAGGCGGGAAGTACTCGGTGTTCCAGAATCCCGTCAACGGGAAAGAAGTCCCGGTCACCCGCCATCTGGAGATCGCGGATTTCGCGGCGCGCAAGATCTGCAAGGAGCTCGAGATCCCGCCGATGCGGTGATGTCCTCGGGCGGCTAGGCTGTCGAGCCGTTCAACGCTGCCGGAGGCCGAGAAGTATTCCGACGAGCATCAGCCCCAGCGCGGATAGGCAGGCCAAGCAAAGGCTCCAGCGCTTCTCGCGCGCGAAGGAGAGCGCCAGGGCCGTCACGCGAAGATAAGGCGCGGCCACGAGCGCCGCGATCCCGGCCAGGACGAGGGTCCGTCCCTGGGCAAGGGCTGTTTGCGCCTCAAGTCCGGCGCCGCATCCGCGCAAGGCCGTCCAAAGCAGTCCGCAGGCGATGGCGCTTGCGCCCAGCAGGGTGCCTGCTCCCAGGATGCGCGCCGCCGTGCGGCTTTCCCTGGAAATCATCGAAGGGCCTTCCAGAACATCTGCAGCGAGAAGAAGAATGTCGCGGCCGAGAACACGCGCTTAAGCGCATGGTCATGGATGCGGTGCGAGAGCTTAAGCCCCATCCAGGAGCCCGCGAGCACGCCCAGCGCCGTGGTCCCGGCGGTAAAAACAGGCACATCTCCTCGGAGGAGATAGAGCACGGCGCTCGTTGAAGCCGTGGCGCCGATCATCAGCGTGCTCGTGGCTGCCGCCGCCTTCAAGGGAACTCTGCCCAGCAGATTCATGGCCGGGACCTTGATTATGCCTCCGCCCACTCCCAGCAAGGCCGAGAACACGCCGGCCAAGCCCGAGACCGCTGCGCAAAGAGGGAAGCGCTCGACGGTGTAGGAGACTTCCTTTTTTAGCCGGGGGTCGTAGTAGGCGGCGTCGAATATTGTCGCGTGCTGCGCGGAGGACTTCAAGGGAGTCTGTTCCTTTGCGATTTCGCGGCCTCTCCAGAGCAGGATCGTCACATACGACAGCAAGAGCGCGAAGAGCAGGGCCAGTGCGCGCGCGGGCAGCAGAGGCGCCGCAAGCGCGCCGAGGAGCGCGCCAAGGACCGTGGCGGGCTCGAGCGCCGCTCCCAAGCGAGGGTTGGCCGGGCCATCAGTCAGATTCATGGAGGACGCCGCGCAGGAAGTCGCGATCACGCAGACCAAGCTCGCGCCCACGGCCGAGCGCATGGGAAGCTCGAAGATCAGCACGAGCAAGGGCACCAGGAAGATGCCTCCGCCCAGGCCGAGCAGGGCGCCGAAGGCTCCGGCGGAAGATCCTACGAGCAGGAGCCCCGCGGCGTGCAGGAGGATATTCATTCAGGCAGGGAGCGCAGCTGTTCCAGGAAGCGTCCGCAGGCCGCCAGCAGGGCTTCCATGCGCGGGGTCATGAAGGGAGTGAACGTCCCTCCATGCTCGGTTGGATGCCGGAATACCGAGCAATGTTCCGCGACGTTCCTCTGCATCCTGCGCAGGATGTATTGCAGGCGCTGGGCCGACAGGGGCCGACGCGCGGCGATGATCTGGAGTCGTTCGAAATCCATGCGCAAATAGAATTCGCGGACCATATGCTCCCAGGTCGGGCGGCGATATTCCGGGGGCTGGCGCTCCTCATCGAGGAGGCGGTGGACGCAGAGGTGCTTGAGCGTTTCCCGCATGCGCTCGATGTCCTCGCCGGTGCGCAGGCGGTCCAAGGAGAGGTCGAAGGCCGCGTCCACGAAATCTCCAGGCGCGAGGTAGCGCTCCAGAAGGAAGCAGAAATCCTCGAGTCCCTTGGACGTCATTATCCCGCTGCGGACCTGCTCCAGGGTCGAGGCCACCGCGTCTTCGTAGAGCTGCTGCTTGAGCGTATAGAGAGACGGCTCGATCTCTCGGAGTTTGGCCTGCAAGTAAGGGAGGGGATGCTCGGATTCGTCGGTCCTGCGCACGCGCCAGTCGCAGAAGTCCGCAAGCCGCGCCAGCACAAAGCTCTGAAGACTCAGGTCAGCCACCCTCAATTTATAACCGATACGGACGTTCGGTGCCAGGGGTCATTTTGCTTGCCTAACTCTCCCTGAAGTTAGGCAAGCAAAATGACCCCTGGCACCGCAGAAGAGTCGTATAATAGGGAAGCGATTTTATAGGAGGACGTCATGGTTTGGAATCCGCTGCAGAAGCTCAAAGATAAGCTTTCGGGGAAATCACAATCCGCGCGGTCTTCTTCCGCGCCCGTTGCGCCGGAACTCACCGAGGCGGCCGCCGGCGGCGGGGTTCCGGATATGAAGGAGCTCGAGAAGAAGGGGCTCCTGCGCCAATTCTTCCGGCATTGGAAGGACCCGGCTTTTCTTCGGCAGATGCAGGCCGTGGCCGCGCGCATGAAGGCCGAGGGAGTCGACGTTAAGGATCAGGCCGCGGTGAAGGCCTGGATCGAGAAGAACCAGAAGAGCATCCTCTCCGGCGAGCTGGCCAAGCCCGTCGAGGCTCCCAAGCCTCAGACCGTGGTGAAGTCCGGGCCGGATATCGGGCGCAACGACCCCTGCTCTTGCGGCAGCGGCAAGAAATATAAGAAGTGCTGCGGCGTCGCGAAATAGCAGGCCGGAAAAATTCAGTCGGCCTCAAGCCTGTCCATGCCTGAATTTTTCCGGTTAGTACTTCGGGCGGCGCTTGGCGGCCCGCGCTACTACGCGGTCGTAGATCCAGCCCGGAAGATTGCGCACCACGTATTTCATGGCCGACGAAAGCGGCCAGGGGAAGTGGACCACGCGCTTGCGCGCGCGGATTCCGGCGATCATCCTTTTAGCGGCATCCCGCGGCTCCATCAAGAAGGGCATGTCCTCGGGCTTCCAGCGATCGGTGAGTTCGGTGCGCACGAAGCCCGGGCAGATCGTCACCACGTCCACGCCCGTGCCGCGCACGTCCACGCGCACGGATTCCAAGAGCGAAGTGAAAGCGGCCTTGCTCGCGCTGTAGGCTCCGGCATTGGGCAAGCCGCGGTAGCCCGCGATGCTGGAGACTCCCGCGATGACGCCCGAGCCCGCCAGCAGCATGTCGGGCAGGACCTGCTCGATCCAATAGACCGCGCCGAAGATATTGGTCTCAAAGACCTGCCGGTAATCGTCGGAAGAGAATTTGATGCGCGCGCTCTTGGACTTGGAGATCCCTGCGTTGAGCACGGCCCAGTCGAGTCCGCCAAAATGAGTTTTGATCTCGGCGTAGTGGCGCTCCACGCAGTCGCGGTCCGTCACGTCGCCCGCGAGTTCCAGGACTTGGGCGCCGGCTCGGCGGGCTTCTTCGGCTATTTCATGCAGGCGCTCAGCCCGGCGTCCGGTCAGGGCTAGTCGGCATCCCTGCGCGGCCAATTGTCGGGCGAGTTCCTGTCCCAATCCTGACGTCGCTCCAGTGATCAGTATGCGCAGTGCCATGCCTTCATTCTACCAAACGCATCGCACGGAGAATGCCTCCTGCGGACGCTTGACGCGACGGAATGGATCACGCGCATTCTCGGCGGTCCGACCCAAATGTTACAATCCGCCGATGGCTCCGAAGCATATCCTCGGAATCTCCGCGTATTATCACGACAGCGCGGCATGTCTTGCGCGCGACGGGGAGATCATCGCCGCGGCGCAGGAAGAGCGCTTCACCCGCAAGAAGCACGACCGCAATTTCCCTTTGAACGCGGTCCGCTATTGCCTGCGGGAAGGCGGGCTCTCGGTGGCCGAGCTCGACGCGGTCGTCTATTACGACAAGCCCCTGCTCACCTTCGACCGTCTGCTCGAGACCTATCTTGCCTACGCCCCGCGCGGATTTCGGAGCTTCCTGGAGGCCATGCCGGTCTGGCTCCATGAGAAGCTTCATCTGCCGCGCGAGATGGACAAAGCTTTGGGCGGGGAATATCCCGGCCGGTTCCATTTCTGCCAGCATCATCTTTCACACGCGGCCTCGGCCTTCTATCCCTCGCCTTTCGAGCGGGCGGCCATCCTCACCATCGACGGAGTGGGGGAATGGAGCACCACCACGCTGGGGGTAGGCAAGGGCTCGAAGATCGAATTGCTAAAAGAGATCCGCTTCCCGCATTCCCTGGGCCTGCTCTATAGCGCGTTCACCTACTATCTCGGCTTCAAGGTCAATTCCGGCGAGTACAAGGTGATGGGTCTGGCGCCTTACGGCGTGCCGCGCTACTACGACCGGATCCGGCGCGTCATCGATCTGCGGGAAGACGGGTCCTTCCGTATGGACATGCGCTATTTCAATTACTGCCAAGGCCTGACCATGACTTCTCGGGCCTTCCATGATCTTTTCGGGGGGCCTCCCCGCGCTCCGGAATCCAAGGTGACGCAGAGAGAGATGGATATTGCGGCCTCTCTGCAGAAGATCACGGATGAAGCGATGCTCGGGCTGGCCAAGCACGCGCGCGCGGTCACCGGAGAAGAGAACCTCTGCATGGCCGGCGGCGTGGCCCTCAACTGCGTGGCCAACGGTCTTATTCAGAGAGAGCGCGTGTTTAAGCGCATCTTCATTCAGCCCGCAGCAGGGATGCGGGCGGCGCATTGGGCGCGGCGCTCTTCGGCGCGCATGCATTGCTCGGCGTGCCCAGGATGGTCGGCTCAGGCGACGGGATGAAGGGCGCTTTCCTGGGGCCGCGCTACGGGGAAGAAGACATCCTTGCGGCTTTGCGCGAGACCAAGGTCCGCTCGAACAAGCTCGGGCAGGAAGAGCTCTTCGAGAAACTCTGCGACTGGATGGAACAGGGAAAGGTCATCGGCGTCTATCAGGGCCGCATGGAATTCGGCCCGCGCGCCCTAGGCAGCCGCAGCATCATCGGCGATCCGCGCAATCCCCGGATGCAGACGCAGATGAACGTGAAGATCAAGTTCCGAGAGAGCTTCCGGCCCTTCGCTCCCGCGGTCCTTCTTGAAGATTGCCCGAAATATTTCGACCTGGATTGCGAAAGCCCCTACATGCTGCTCGTAGCGCCGGTGTCGGCCCATCGCCGCAAGCCCGAGCTTGCGGGTTCCGAGGGTCTCGAGGGCATCGCCAAGCTCAATGTTCTGCGTTCGGAGATCCCGGCCGTCACGCATGTCGACTACAGCGCGCGCGTGCAGACCGTCGGGCCTGAGAACCCGTTCTTCCATCGCCTTCTTCAGCGATGGAAGCAGCGCACAGGTTGCTCCGTCATCGTCAACACCAGCTTCAATGTCCGCGGCGAGCCCATCGTGTGCCGGCCTTCCGAGGCCGTGCGCTGTTTTATGAATACGGACATGGATGTCTTGGTTCTGGAGAATCATGTCCTGCTCAAGGAAGAGCAGGCCGCTCCCGCGGATCGCGAGGGTTATCTCAAGGAGTTCGCATTAGACTGATATGGGACTGATTAAGATAGACTGGGAGCCCGGCGCGCGGCGCATCAAACAGTTCGGCTTGGGCTTGCTGGGGTTCTCCGCGCTCCTGGCGTTCATGTCCTGGCGCAAGGGCGCGACGCCTTCCGCGGCCGTGCTCCTCGCCGGACTCGGGATGCTCACCCTGGCTTTGCCGCGGGCCGGCCGCCGTATTTATCAAGGCTGGATGGCCCTGGTTTATCCCATCGGCGCCTGCGTCTCGGTCCTGCTCTTGGCGCTCCTGTATTTCGGCGTGATCACGCCTATCGGCCTGGCCCTGCGTATTTTTGGACGGGACGCTCTGCAGCTGCGGCCCTTGTCCGCCGGAGAGAGCGGCTGGGCGGAACTCAAGCTTTCGTCGGATCCGAAGCATTACGAGAGGTTATTCTGATGGCACAAACACCGTCGTTGATCCGCGAACTCTTCGATTTCATGCTTGAGAACAAGAAGTGGTGGATGATCCCGATCGTGGTAGTCCTGCTCGGCATGGCCGCGCTCGTCTTCCTGAGCGGCAGCGCCGCCGCGCCCTTCATCTACACGCTGTTCTAAGGGTTCGCAAAAGCCAGGTTTCTCAATCGGTTATATTATTCCGCTGCGAGTCCTGACCAGCCGGACCGAGAGTCCGCCGTTCATCGTGGGCATCCCCTGCCCGAACGGCAAGCCCGTACTGTTGATGAGCGGGATGGTCGACGAGAGAAGCGTCACGCTCCAGCCTGGACACTGTCTGCGAAGGACATGGCCCAACTGCGCGTAGAGATCGCGCAGGGAAGCCGCTTCCTTGAGGCGCATCCCATAGGGCGGGTTAGTGACGACGCAGCCGGGAGCATGCGGGGGCTCTATTGAGGAAACGGACTTGCAGGAGAACTCGATGAGCGCGGCCGCTCCCGCGCGCTCGGCATTGGCCTGCGCCGCGCGGATGGCTCCGGCGTCCCTGTCCGAGGCCATGATGCGCGGCATCTTGGGCGGCGCATCCTTGCGCGCCTGGGCCAGAAGGGCCTCCCACTTCTTCGGCCTATAGCCGGGCCAATCCATGAAGGAGAATCTCCGGGCATGGCCCGGCGGGATGTCCGCGGCCATGAGCGCGGCTTCGATCGGGAGGGTGCCGGAACCGCAGAAAGGATCGAGGAAAGGGGACTTGCGGTCCCAGCCCGAGGCCAGGATCATGGCGCAGGCCAAAGTCTCGCGCAGGGGCGCTTTGGCCGTCTCCAGGCGGTAGCCGCGCTTATGCAGGAACTCTCCGGAGGAGTCGATCTCGATGGAGCAGCGATCGTGATCGAAGCGCGCGAAGATGAGCTGGGGAAGTCCTTGGCCTGAGTCCTCGTAGGCTTTTTGCACGAGAGGAGGCCGGCGGAGCCTGTCCGCCGCGGCTTCGGCGATGCGCTGGGCCACGCCGCCTTCGTGATAAAGCCGCGATTTTTTGCACTCGGCCCGGATGAGGATGGGCCTCCCCGGGGACAGATATTCTTCCCAGGGCAGGAGAGCGGCCTTTCGTCGGAGTTCAGGGAAGCCGACCGCATGGAATGCGTCCAGCCGGATCGAGATGCGGTCCGCCGTGCGAAGATGAAGATTCGCGCGGTAGAGGTCTTCCTGGGTCCCTTGGAAGGCCACGCTTCCGTGTCCTGAGAGAGTGCCGCGCAGTCCGAGGCCGTGGAGTTCCTGGATCGTGAGGGCTTCAAGTCCCGGAGAGCAGGCAGCGAGCAGGTCCATCATGGCGCGATGACTCGGCCGGAGAGCATTCGGTCTCCGTCGAAGCAGAAGTAGCCGCGAAAAGGCTTTCCCGCGAGCATCCACGGGATCCAGAGCTTGTCGTCGGCCCACATCCGTTCGAAAGGGATCAAGGAAGCCTTCTCCCAGAAAGGAACGGCCTCATCGGTCTCGATCATCCGGCCCTCGGCCGATCGCGCCGTGAAGACGGTGCAGTGCAGCTTGAAGCCGTCGCTGAATTGGAAGAAGAGCTGGCCGGCTTCCTTCAGGCCCGAGGGGAGGAGTCCCGTCTCCTCCAGCGTCTCCCGCTCGGCCGCCTGCAGCGGGGATTCCCCTTCCTCGATCCGTCCGCCCGGGCCGTTGACCTTTCCCTCGCCCAACCCGCTCTTCTTATGGATGAGCAGGATCTTCTTGTTCTTGATGACGAAGCAGAGCGCCGCGCTCTCCGTCGGCGCCCACTGCTCCCAATCCGGTTCGGTCATGGCCGGCCTTCCCATCACCAGGGCTCGACAAAGCCGGCGGCGATCAGGTCCTTGAAGACTTTCCCGCCCTTCATGACGAACCCCGCGTTTTCGAGCAAGCGGACGTCCTTCAGGGGATCTCCTTGGACTGCGATGAGGTCGGCGTACTTGCCGGGCTCGATGCTGCCGAGGTCTTTGGACCGTCCCAGAAGGTCCGCGGCATCGATGGTGGCCGACTGTATCGCTTGGGCCGGACTCATGCCGTAGCGCACCATGACGGCGAACTGTTTGGCGTTGTCTCCGTGCGGGTACATGCCCGCGTCCGTGCCGAAGGCCAGCTTCACTCCGGCCTTGAGGGCCTTGGCGAACGTCTCCCGTTGGATGCGTCCGACGGACTTTTCTTTCTCGATCTGCGCGGCCGGCATGCCGTGCTTTTCTCCCTCGGAGAGGATGTAGTCGTCATTGTAGATGTCCATCACGAAATAAGTTCCGCGCTCTTTGGCCAAGCGCAGCCCTTCGGGGTCCGCGAAGCTCGCGTGCTCGACCGAGTCGGCGCCCGCGAGGATCGCGTCTTTGACCCCTTGCGCGCCGTGCGCATGGACGGCGACCTTGCGTCCCGCGCGATGGGCGACCTCGACTGCGGCCTTGATCTCTTCGATGCTGTATTGGGTGGAGTCGGGGTTGTCGGCATTGGACATCACTCCGCCGGTCCCGATCAGCTTGATGCGGTCCACTCCGTATTTGATCTGCGTGCGCACCACGCGCCGAATCTCGTCGACTCCGTCGGCGATGAAGAACGGGCGATATTCCTCGCGCACGCGGGTCGTAGGCGGGTAGCCGTTGAAATCGCTGTGCCCGCCCGTCATGGTGATGTTGGGGCCGGCGGCCAAGATGCGCGGACCTTGGAGCAGTCCGCGGCCCACTGCGTTGCGCAGGTCGACCCCCAAGAACGGAGAGCCTCCCATCTGACCAATGGTCGTGAACCCGGCCAGGAGCGTTTTGCGGGCATTGACCGCTCCGTAAAAGGCATCAAGCTGCGCCGTGCGCTCGAATTGATAGAGGTCGTCGGGCCTATCCGCCGGCGAGCCCAGGTGTACATGCGTGTCGATAAGGCCCGGGAGCACGACGGCCTTGGAAAGGTCCAGGACTTCGGTTCCGGCGGGCGCGGGCGCCTGTTTCGTAGGAAGGACTTCCTTGATCCGGTCGCCTTCCACGATCACGGTCATATTCTCAAGAAGGACCTCGCTGCGGCCGTTGAAAAGCTTTCCAGCCCGCACATAAACGAGTTTAGGCTGCGATTTTTCAACGGAGGGTTCGGCGGCTTGAGCCGCACCGATGCACATCAACGAAATGCCGGCGCCGCATAGGACGGAGGATAGTTTTTTCATGGCTCTCTTTCATCAATCTATCAAATTGCAGAACCGTACTAAGCACCTTTTGTACGATATCCGCACGAACCTTTTCCACTTGTCGTTAGAGTCGGTGCCGCAGGGGCGCGAGGCCTGATGCGTCCGAGGAGCCTCTATTCTCTTTCCATCTTCATCATCGGCTGCCTGCTCTGCTGCAGGCCCATATCATCCTTCGACTTGTGGTGGGAGCTTGCGGAAGCCCGCTGGATAGCGGCCAATCTCGCTTTTCCGACGCACCCGCTCTTTACGTATACGCTGACGGATTTCCCCTACATCGCCCATGAATGGGCCAGCGGCATGGTTTTTTACGGCATCCGCAGCGCTTTTTCCGAGTTGGGCCTGCTTCTTTTCGTCACGGCGGCTTTCGGCATCCTCTGCATGTTGTTTTACCGTCTCCTGCTTCGGGGAGGCGCCGGGCAATGGGGAGCATGGCTCTATACCCTGCTGTTCCTGGTCATCGCCCAGATGCGCTTTCCGCTGAGGCCGGAACTCTTCAGCAGCTTCGCCATGATGGCGGTATGCTTTTTGGCCCAGGATCCGCGCACCGGCCGCAGGCAGCTGGCCGCCCATTTCGCGGTCTTCGCCCTTTGGGCCAACTTTCACGGTGAATTCGCGTTCGGCATAGCCTATCTGCTCATCAGCTGGATCTCCACGCGTTCTTCCTGCTGGGGGAAGCGCCTTTTGGCTGCATCCTTGGGAAGCCTCTGCAACCCCTACGGCTGGAAGGTGTGGAGTATTCCCTTCTTCTATTTTTTCGAACAGCGCCGCATATTCGAGACCTCGACCGAAGGGCAGCTGGTCCCTCTGCATTTCATCGCAGGAGCGCTCATCACTCTTCTTTCGATCGGCCTCATGCTGTGGGAGCGCTTCGGCGATAGGTCCGGCGAGGAATCCCGAGAATTCTCCTGGCGAGACTTCTTGCTGACGGCGGCATTCGGATTCCAGATGTTCAAGGTCAACCGGCTGCTCGTCTTGTTCTGCATCGTGGCTATGCCGATCCTGTATTTCCAGGCTGCTCGGTTCCTGAGGCGCCGGGCTTGGACGCCGCGAGAAGGCATCGCACCCGCATATCGGCTGCTGCTCTTGCCGGCCCTGATAATCTTCATTGCGCTGTGGCGGGGGCCTTATGCCGTCGGCTGCCTGCGCCGGCCTCTGGAACAGAAATTCCTGCCGGAGAAGGCGGCCGGATTCCTGGAAAAGATCCAAGCACGCGGAAAGATCTACAACTCCTACAGCTTCGGCGGCTACTTGGAGTGGAGGCTTTTCCCGAGGCTCCGGCCTTTTTATGACGGGCGCTATCCTTATACGGAGCTGCAATACGAGGAGACCGCTGCGCGGGAGAGCCCTGAGAAATGGCAAGCCTTCATTTCGCGCTACGACGCGGATTTTGCCTGCATAGACTGGGTATGGGAGGGGGGGCTTCAGCTCATCCTCGGTCCGGCTTGGGGGAAGGCCTGGGAAGAGGCCTCTGCTCGGTCGCCTTACAGCTATCTTCTGCCGAAGAAGGACTGGACGCTCCTTTATTGGGATGAGCGCGCTCTGGTTTTTGCCCGCAATACTCCCGGCAACCGCGAGATCATCCGGCGCTGCGGCCTGCGCTATACCGAGCCTCTTGCTTGGCCGGAGACATGGCGGCGCGTGCAGACAGGCGAGATCCAGGGCTCTCAAGTCCTGCGGGAGCTTGCCGAGATCCGCGGACGAGCCGGCCCGAACTGGCTCTCGGATATGATGTCGGCGCAATTGGGAAAGGAGAAGACCGATGCTGCGATGGGAACTTTTGGGAAGCGTGAAGATGCCGGGCAGCGGGGAGCTGCTCACCCTCAAGAGGCGCGGCAATGAGTACACCCTCGACGTAGACGGCAGCCTGCTCATGACCAGTCTGAGCCATGCCTCCGAGGATTCTTTGGCCGAGATCACCTGCCGGAGGATCCGCGCGGTCCGCGTTCCCAGCGTGCTCGTGGGCGGCTTGGGCATGGGCTACACCCTGGCCGCGGCCTTGAAGGCGCTCGGGCCCCAGGCCAAGGTCGCGGTCTGCGAGATATCTCCGGGAGTCGTTGATTGGAACCGCGGGCCGCTCTCGCACCTGGCCGGTCATCCGCTCAAGGACCGGCGCGTCACGGTGCTCACCGAGGACATCGCGCTCACCCTGCGCAGGGAGCGCGCGGCCTACGACGCCATCCTGCAGGACGTCGACAACGGGCCCGAGGGGCAGACGCTGAAGGCCAACGACTGGCTTTATTCGGAGCAGGGCCTGGCCGAGGCGGCCGCGGCCCTGCGCCCCGGCGGCATCCTGGCCCTCTGGTCGGCCAAGCCCAACAAGCAGTTCGTCAAGCGCTTGAGGCGCTGCGGCTTCGAGCCCGAGGAACTCTGCGCGCGCGGCCGGGACAAGCATCGCGGCGCGCACTACATCATCTGGCTCGCCGTCCTTTCCTCGCACAGCCGGTCTCTCGACGTGGAAAGATGATAGAATCGACGAGCCGGATGCAGCGATGAGAGGTTCTTCTATTATGGAAGGGGTTTTATACAAGAAGGTCGTGCCCGTGCACGAAGACGACAGGCGTGCGCTTATTGAGGCCTTCAACGGCGATTTCACCGCCAAGCAGCTCAAGGTCCTCAAGATCAAGAAGGACGCCGTCCTGGGCAACCACTACCATCCCTATCGGCAGTTTTTTTACTTCCTCAAGGGAGAGGCCGAGTACATCTTCGTGAACATCGCCACCGGCCAACGGCAGGAGATCAAGGCCCAAGAGGGCGATTTCATCATCATCGACAAGAACATCGCGCATAAGGCCCGGCAGAAGGCCGGAAACATGATGGTGGAGGGCAACGAGCAGTCCTATACGTCCGCCGCGGTCGACGACCTTAAGTATGAAATCAGTTAGAACTCATCCGGAAACCTCGTCCCGTGACGAAATCGCAGATTTCAAGGCGAGACAAGGAGTCGACGAGCGAGGAGCGACGCAGTCGCAGACTGAAAGCTGCGATTGCAGTAGGGACGAGGTTTTCGGATGAGTTCTAGGAGAGTCGACTCCTCCCAGGCCGTGCTCGTCACGAGCGGCGGGGAACTGCTCCTGATGAAGAAGACCGTGGATTATCCGCAGGTTCCCGGCGGGGTCTGGGCTCTGTTCGGGGGAGGCATAGAGCCCGGCGAAACGCCCCGCCAAGCGGTTGAAAGGGAGTTGAAGGAAGAGCTGGGCTGGGCTCCCAAGCGCGCCTTGCCCTATGTTTCGAGCAGGCGATACTCCATCCCCGGCAGGAATCACGGGATCAAGCATACGTTCGCTTTCCGCATAAGCCGCGACCTGTCCGGGCTGTCATTGCGCGAGGGGGCCGGCTTCGCCCTGTTCACTCAGGGAGAGCTGCGTTCCATCAAGGTGAGCCCATACGATCTGCCGGATATCACTGCATTCCTGGGAGCGACACGATGAGTTCTAAGAATCTTCTGACGGGAATCGGCGGCTTCGTGGCCAGCCATATGGCCGACATGCTGCTGGAGAAGGGCGAGGAGGTCTACGGCACCTACAGGTGGTATGAAGACCTCAGCAAGATCGCGCACGTGCGCGACAGGATACGGTGCGTGCCCGCCGATCTTGACGATCTCTCCAGCCTGATACGATGCGTCAAGAGCGTCCGGCCGGACTACATCTTCCATCTCGGCGCGCAGAGCTATGTCACGGATTCCTTCATCTATCCCGCGGCCACCATCATGACCAATACGATCGGCACGCTCAACCTTCTTGAGGCCATACGGCTCTTGAGGGAGGATGACAAGGGCTACGACCCCGTGGTCCACGTCTGTTCGAGCAGCGAGGTCTACGGACAGGTGGAGGCTTCCGAGATCCCCATCAAGGAGACCAACCCGTTCAGGCCGGCCAATCCCTATGCCGTCGGGAAAGTCGGCGAGGACATGATCGCCTACCAGTACTTCAAATCCTACGGCATCAAGACGATCAGGACCCGGATGTTCACGCATACCGGGCCTCGGCGCGTCATGGAGTCCGCCGAGATCGCTTTCGCCAAGCAGATCGTCAGGATAGAGAAAGGACTTCAGGCGCCGGTCGTCAAGGTCGGCAACTTGGAGTCCGTCAGGACCTTCGCGGACGTGCGCGACGCGGTCCAGGCCTACTACGTGCTCGTGCGCAAGTGCACGCCCGGAGAGGTCTACAACATCGGCGGCGACCGGACCATGAAGATCGGAGAGATGCTCGACATCCTGATCTCGCTGAGCCCCAAGAAGGACGTCATCAAGGTCGAAGTCGATAAGAATCTGCTGCGCCCCAGCGACGTGACCCTCCAGATCCCGGACATCTCCAAGTTCCGCAAGCAGACGGGTTGGAAGCCGAGCTATCCTTTCGAGCAGACCCTGCTCGACATCCTGGAATATTGGCGTAAGCATTACTGATGGGCAGGGCTTATTCAGAAACTCTTCATGAGTCCTAAAGAAATCTATCTCCATGAGTTCAACGTCGCCATGGAGAAGAGCATCTATCTTCCTCTGGCTTCGGGCCTCTTGCAGGCCTACGCGCAGACGATCCCCGTCCTGAGGGAGAACTACCGCTTCATGCCGCTGCGCTTCGTCCGCGGCGATCTTGCCGGGATGATGGAGGGGTACGGGAACCCGGACGTGGCCGGATTCTCGGTGTCCATGTGGAACATGAACCTGAGCCTGGCCATCGCCGAGCGGCTCAAGAGCCGCTTCCCCGGCTGCTTGGTCGTCTTCGGAGGGCCGCAGGTCCCTTTCGAGGCCGCGGATTTCTTCCGCGAGCATCCGTTCATCGACGCGGTCGTGCGCGGCGAGGGAGAGAAGTCCTTCGCCGAGATATTGGAGAGAGCCCTCTCCTCTCGCGATTTCAGCGGGATCGACGGGATATCGTATCGCGATCCCAAGGACGGCTCCTGCGTCAAGAACCCCGGCGAGCGGCAGGTGCTCAAGGACCTCGATGTCTATCCTTCCCCGTACTTGGCCGGAGTCTACGACTCGCTGTTCTCCCAGGGGCTGGATTTCCAGGTGATCATCGAGACGAACCGCGGCTGTCCCTACAACTGCTCCTACTGCTTCTGGGGCAAGGGAGGCCTCAGCAAGAAGTACGGATTCTTCAGCCTGGAGAGGGTCAAGGCCGAGGCGCAATGGTGCGGGGCGCGCGGGATAAAGTACGTCTTCTGCGCGGATTCCAATTTCGGGGCCTTCAAGAGGGACCTCGAGATCGCCCGCTATTTCGTGGAGGCCAAGCTCGCCGGCGGGTTTCCGGAGAAGTTCAGGGTCTGCTACGCGAAGAACACCGAGGATACGGTCTTCGAGATCGGCAAGCTGCTCCATAGCCATCAGATGGAGAAGAGCATCACCATGGCCCGCCAAACCAACAATGAAGAGGCGGCCCTGAACGTCAATCGGAAGAATATCAAGATGGAGGTCTTCAACAAGCTTCAGAGGAAATACAATCAGGAGAAGATCCCCGTCTACACGGAGATAATCCTGGGGTTTCCCGGGGAGTCCTATCTCAGCTTCAAGGAAGGGCTCGAACAGATCCTGAGGTCCGGACTCAAGAACCAGATCTTCGTCTATCTCTGCCAGGTCTATCCGAACACCGAGCTCAATGATCCCGCGTACCGGGAGAAGCACCTCATGTCCACGGTGCGCATACCCTTGCATGAGACTCATGCCGCGGTCCGCGCCAAGGGGCTCATCGAAGAGCATGAGGAGATCATCACCGGCACCCGCAGCATGTCGGCCCAGGATTGGAAAAGGATGTTCATGCTGGCATGGACGACCCAGCTTTTCCACAGCCTCAAGCTGGGCTTCTTCATCATGCTCTATCTGAACGACCGTTATAAGATCGGCTACACCGGACTGCTGGAGCGCATCATCTCGCTGGAGGCCGGGCCTGGAGGCGGGGGGCCGCTCAGGAGAGCGGTGGAGCGCTGCCGCGAGTTTGCCGACTCCATCCTCAAAGGCGGGCCGCGCACCGTTGAGATGCCGGAGTTCGGGAGCATCTATTGGGACGCCGAAGAGGCCGGATACCTGGGCATCATCCCCGACAAAGAGGACTTCTATCGAGAGCTTCTGGAACTCGTCGCCGGATATCTGGATGAGCAGGGCATCGCCTACGACCGTGCCGAACTCGGCGAAGCCATGCGGTATCAGGAGGCGATGATCCCCGGCCTGGCTCCCGAGGATCGCGAGCACAGCTTCGAATACAACATGCCGGAGTATTTCGAGGCCTATTTCTCCGAATCAAGAGCGGAGCCGGCGAAGCGTCCGCAAGTCTTGACCGTGACCGCGCTCAAGGACTGCGGCGGCGACAAGAAAATGTTCGCCAGGGAAGTGGTCCTTTTCGGCAGAAAGAGCGACCGGATGCTGAAGATCGCGAAATGGCGCGGTCGGTGAATTAAGTGTATCATACGCGGAATATTCGGCCGCCCCGGCGTCGAACGGCGGTCCGGATCGGGGGTCTTGAATGCAGACCAAGATAGAGCGTTTGGAAAAGAAGGCTCAGCACATACGCGAGCTGCTGCTGAAGATGTGCTGCCGAGCCGGGACCGGGCACGTCACGTCCGCCTTCTCCTGCACGGAGATCATGGTGGCGCTGTACTACGGCGGCCTGCTCCGCTTCGATCCCAAGAACCCCGAATGGGCCGGCCGCGACCGCTTCATCCTGAGCAAGGGACAGGCGAGCGTGCTGCTCTACCCCATATTGGCCGATCTCGGCTTCTATCCGGTCAAAGAGCTCGATAAATTCAACAGCGCGGACGGCATGTTCGGCGTGCACCTCCAGCACGACGTGCCTGGAGTCGAGATCACTTCCGGTTCGCTGGGCCACGGCATAGGGCTCGCCACCGGGCTGGCGCTGGCCTTCAAGATGGACCGCGAGTGGCCGATGGTCTATGCCTTGCTGGGAGACGCCGAGTGCTATGAGGGGTCCGTATGGGAGGCGGCCATGTTCGCCAGCCATCACCGGCTCTCCAATCTGGTGGCCATCATCGACCGCAACCACATGGGAGCGACGAACTTCACCGAGCACATGGTGGAACTGGAGCCTTTGGCCGACAAATGGCGCGCCTTCGGCTGGGACGTCGTCTCCGTCAACGGGCATTCCTTCGAGCAGCTGCTCGGCGCGCTCGACGGTCTGCGCTCGCGCAAGGTGGCCAAGCCTCGACTGGTCATCGCGGACACCGTCAAGGGCAAGGGCATCCCGTTCATGTGCTACGACCCGCTGTGGCACGCCTGCGTCCCGAAGGGGGAAAAGCAGAAGATGGCTTTGGATGCGGTCTTGAAGGGGGAGGAAGCATGAAAGAGGGCATCAGCCAGAGAGACGCCTTTTGGAACAGCGTTTTCGATTGCGCCAAAAAGGACCGCAACGTCGTGGTGGTGGCCGCGGACATGGGAGCGCCGTCGCTGGACCGGTTCCGCCGGGACCTGAGTTCGCAGTTCTTCGACGTGGGCATCGCCGAGCAGCAGGCCGTGGCGCTGGCGACCGGGCTCGCGCTGGCCGGCAAGAAGGTCTTCGCCTACGCGATCGCGCCCTTCATCACGCTGCGCTGCTATGAGCACATCCGCCTGGATATGGCCGCCATGGACCTGCCGGTGACCCTGGTGGGAGTGGGCGCGGGCTTCAGCTACGAGGATTCCGGCCCCACCCACCATTGCGTGGAGGACCTGTCCGTCATGCGCATCCTGCCCAACCTGCAGGTGCACAATATGACCGACAGCGTCATGGCCGGAGCCTACGGCGCGATCTCCTGCGGACTGAAGCATCCCAACTACGTGCGGCTTGACCGCCAGCTGCTTCCGTCTCTCTATCGCGAAGGGCATGATTTCTCCGAGGGAGTCTCCGTGCTCAAGCGCGGCAAGCGCGCCTTCATCGTGGCGACCGGCAATATGGTCCACAGGGCTCTTGATGTCGCCAAGTCCTTGTCCAAGCGCTTTCCCGACATCGGGGTCATCGACGCGTACACTCTGCCGCTGGCCGAGAAGCCTTTGCTCGCGGCGCTCAGGGGCGCGGAAAAGGTCATTACGCTCGAGGAGCACACTCTGCCGGGCGGGCTGGGCGGCGCCGTCTGCGAGATACTCGCCGACAACGGGGTCACGGTCCCGATCCGGCGCATCGGAGTGCGCTTTGAGTCCACGTACTGCTACAAGTACGGCGGGCGCGAGAGCATACTCAAGCGCTACGGCTTGAGCGGCGCCGACATCGCGAATAAGATCGGGTCTTTCTTGGGATAATCGGGGTATCGGAATGGGGCGGCCTGTAGACCTTCTCATCATCAAGCCCGGCGACAAGAAAAAGGTCTACGGAGGGCTGAGCGCCTCGATGTCCGCCATAGAGCCGCCGATCTGGACGGCGCTCATGGCCGCCTATCTGTCCGAGAAGGGTCGCTCCGTGCGCATCATCGACGTGGAGGCCGAGGATATCGGTCCGGATGAGGCCGCGCGCAGGAGCATGGAGTTCGAGCCGTCCATAATCGGCTTTTTCGTCACCGGCTCGAATCTCTCGGCCTCCACCTGGCACATGACCGGCGCGAGGGAATACATCGCGGCTTTCCGCAAGCTCAGGCCAAAGGCGCGGACCTTTCTGTGGGGACTGCATCCCTCGGCGCTCCCGGAGAGGACTCTGCGGGAAGAGGGCACGGAGTTCGTGGTGGAGGGAGAGGGCTTCTTGACCATCTCCTCCATGCTCGACGCCCTTGCCGGAGACCGCGCCGCGCGGCTTGAAGGCATACCCGGACTCTGGTCACGCGATGGGGGGGCCGCGCGGCCGGCCAAGGCGCCGCTCCTCAAAGACCTGGACGTTCTCCCGTCTCCATCCTGGGATCTGCTCCCCATGGACAGATACCGGTCGCACAATTGGCAGTGCTTCGGAGGTCTCTCCAAGCGCCAACCCTACGGCGTCATCTATTCCAGCTTCGGCTGTCCGTTCAACTGTTCTTTCTGCAATCTCAAGGTCCTCTTCGGCGGTCCGGGGGTGCGCTATCGCAGTCCTGCGCGCGTGCTCGAAGACCTCGACGTGCTGGTCAAGGACTACGGCGTGCGCAACATCAAGGTCCTGGACGAATGCTTCGTGCTCGACAAGAAGCACGTGACCGAGATCTGCGACCTGATCATCGCCAGGGGCTACGACCTGAACATCTGGGCTTACGCCCGCATAGACACGGTGGATGCCCAGCTTTTGGCCAAGCTCAAACGGGCGGGCTTCCATTGGCTCTGCTACGGGATAGAATCGGGGAGCAAGAACATCCTGCAGGGCGTCTCCAAGCGCGGCTTCGACCGCAAGCGCATCGAGGACACGATACGGATGACCAAGGAAGCGGGCATCAGCATAATCGCCAACTTCATGTTCGGCCTGCCCGACGATGACCTGGACACCATGAAAGACACCTTGGAGCTCGCTAAGGAGCTCAACTGCGAGTACACGAACTTCTACGCCACCATGGCCTATCCCGGCTCGGACATCTATGAGCAGGCCTTGAAAGACAAGGTGAGGCTGCCTCGGATCTGGCGCGGCTACTCCGCCTACAGCGAGGAATCCCTCCCGCTTCCGACCCTGCACCTCAAGGCGGAGCAAGTGTTGGAGTTCCGGGACAAGGCTTTCGTGGAGTTCCACAGCAACCCGGCCTATCTCGCCATGATCGAGAAGAAGTTCGGCCGCGAGACCGCGGACTACATGCGCGGGGTCGTCAAGCACGTCCTCAAGCGGGAGATTCTGGCGCAGCCCGAACAATGACCCCGCAGGATCCTTTCCGCAGCCTGCTGGTCCTGACCCCTCTTCCCACCGAGGTGTATCAGCACGTGTGCGAGCCCAGGCGCAGGGGCTATGAGGTCCATGCCATTGACTATACCGGTCCGCTGCGGGAACTCGGGGTCAAGGGGACGCAGGAGCTCATCGAGCGGACGATCGAAGAGCGCAAGGTCGACACGGTGTTCCTGACCTTCTTCGGCGACACCTACCATTTCCCTCTGGAGTTCATGCTCCGCCTCCGGGAAAAGGCCAAGCTCGTGATCTGGGCCCACGACGACGAGGCCTATTACGAGGTTCACGGGAAGTATTATGCGCAGGCGGCCCATGCGGTGGTCACGACCGACTTTTTCTCTGCGGCCTGCTACCGTCGCATGGGCATCCCCGCGATCATCAATTTCACGTCCATCACGAAGAGGAAGCTCCATCCCGTGCCGGTCCCCAAGGACATCGACGTTTCGTTCGTGGGAGACTGCGGCAAGACCGGACGCAGGGCCTATATCGAGTTCCTGCGGGCCAACGGCATCCGCGTGGAGAGCTTCGGCGCCGGTTCCCGGCGGGGGATGGTCAGCTTCGAGGAGATGAGCGCCATCTTCTCCCGCAGCAAGATCAACCTCAACTTCTCGCGGCTCGATGAACTCAGCTGGATCAACAACGACGACCCCTTGCTTGAGCGGGTGCGCCAGAACAAGGGCAGGGTCATCGAGGCGTCCATGGCCGGCGGATTCTGCCTCTCGGAGTACGCGCCCTGCCTGCCGCTGATCTTCGACATCGGCAAGGAAGTCGACACCTTCTGGGACAACGAGTCCCTGCTGGAGAAGGTCCGCTATTATCTCGCTCACGAAGAGGAGCGCGAGGCGTTCGCGGCGCGCGCCCACAAGAAGGCCCTGGAGCTCTACGAGTACGAGCCCTACATGGACCGCATCCTAGGGGAGCTGCGCGAGGTCCTCTTATCTCCGAACCCGGCGTCGAAGCCGACCTGCATCGCAGGTCCGAGGTTCAAGGAGCGGCAGGTCAACGTGCTCTTCGTCCACCTGCTGTCCTTGCTGGGGCGCGCTCGGCTGCGCGAGGCGCTGCGGGACCTGCCGTACTTGTTCCAGCACGGGCTCTGGATGTTCGCGCTCGGTTCGGCCAAGGGCCTTGTCCGGGCGCTGTCCCTGCTGTTCGGCAGGCTGAAAAAATAAACCTGCTTCCGCTTATTTTTTGTCGATAGAGATGAAGGGAACGCCCGCGCCGACATAGCCGGGCAGGACGCCGTTCCACTTTTCGATGGCCTTGAGCTGGGCGTCGACCTTCCGGAGTTCGATGAGCGAGGGAGTGACCTGCTCGCGCTGCATGCGCAGCGCTTCGGCCTCTCCGCGGGACTTGGCGATCTGCTGCTCCGCGTCGCGCTTGGCTTTCTCCACGAGCTTCCCGGACATCTGGGCCTGCTGATCGGCCACCTGCTTGTCTTCCACGGCCTTAAGGAATTGCTCCGTGAAGTCCAGATCCACGACGGAGATGTCCGTGACGACGATCTCCTGCTGCATCAGCTTGTCTTTGGCGCTCTGGTTGATCTCCGCAACGAGGGCGTTCCTGTCCGCGATGATCCTTTCGGCGGAGAATTTCGCGGCGATGGACTTGAATATTTCCTGCACCGTGGGATCCACGACGGTCTCCACGTAGCGGGCGCCGAGGTTCCTGTAGACGCTGACCGCGGTGGCTTTCTGTATGCGGTGGTTGACCACCAAGTGCGACTTCATGGTCTGGAGGTCCTTGGAAAAAGCCTGGGTCCGTATATCGGCGCGCTGTATCTGGATGGAGAGCTTGGTGATGGACTCCAGGACCGGCAGCTTGAAATGCAGGCCTTCTTCATAGGAATCCACGATCTTCCCCATACGGGTCTTGATGGCCACCTCGCCCGGAGAGACGACGAAGAAAGAGCCTATGAGAACGATCATGGCTGCGACGGCCAGCGTGATCATGCGTATTCGTCCGAGGATATCTTTTTCCATGAGGATGCCCCTTGGGTACTTCGCTTTAATATTCCTGAGAAGAGCGTCGATGTCCAGATCGTCCGGGTTCATGCTCAGCGATTGTACATGTTATTGGCGAGCATCCCAGCAGCTCGTGTTGGGGATGCCCAGCTTGACCGGATCGAAACGCGGGGGCGCTAGGCCCTTCGGTCCATGTTGCTGGAAAGGCATTGTTATAGAGTCTGTTCTATGAACATCCTATTTATCCTTTCGTGCATGGTCATCTCCGTCTCCGCGCAGATGCACTCCGCGCAGACCGCTCCCGCGCCCGTCGTTGGGCAGACCGCGGTCATTGGGAACCTCCTTGCTCCCTTGCAGACCTCCGCAGTCATGGAGATCCCCGGACTAGGCTCCTCCGCGCTCCCTCTCTCGGCGTCGATGCCGGGCTCCGAGGCTCCGATCGCGCCCAAGACGCTCCGGCTGGTCGTGGCGCCCGTCGTCGAACCGAACAAGCGATTTCGGCTCCTGGACTCCAAGGCCGTCGAGAAGATCGTAGAAGAGTCCGCGGGCAAGGCCCGCATCTTGAGCGCTCGCGGCGCCGGCTCTCTCTTCGATACGGAAGCCTTCATCGAGGCCGATGCCGCGCAGGCCGCCGAACTCTCGGCGAAGTTCGAGGCCGCGGGCATGCAGGCCGTCCGGCTCGACGAGATGCTCTCGCGCATGAACGCCGCTCTTTCGGGCTCCGCTCCCATGACCGAGGAGGAGGTCCATGCCCTTGCCGCGCTCATGGACAACGGCGGGTTGCTCCAGCAGGCCGAGGCGTTCGGCCGCGTCCTTTCCGCGGCCAAGTCCTCCTCCGGACTCTCGGAAGAGGCGCGCAAGGACGCCGCCCTCGCGCTTTATTCCGGCGTCGGTCCGATCATCAACGCTTTCAATGCCGTGCGCGGAGACCAGAACACCCGCCTGCGTGAGGGTCTCGAGCCTGTTTCTTGGATCGACGCTCCGGCCGTCGTCAAGCAGGAGCACGCTATCGTGCGCGAACTCGCCGAGCCTCAGTTCATGGATCAGGTCCAGCCGATACGCGTCTTAGTCGCCGCCGCAGCCGAGGCCATCCTCGCTCTCAAGGCGCCGTATGCCGCGTCCTTTGTCAACGCCATGCTTGTGCACGCCGAATACGCCGCCGCGGAGATGATCGCGAAGTCTCCCGAGCGCACCGCGGAGTTCATCGAAGGCTGGCTCGCCCATCTTTCCGCCGGCGTGGCCGAGACCGCGTCTCTGGCGGGTTCGCCGGCAAGACCGCATGGCGTCAGCCACGGCGGAGGGAATCAGAACGTCTTGGCCCATCGTGAATCCGTGGCGTATTACGATCAGGAGACCCGGCGCCCTTTCCTGCCCCAGGATGAGCGCCATGTTGCCGCGATCCTGCTGGGAATGTCCGCCTCGGCCGCGCAGGAATGGACCGACCGTTTCGTTGCTCTGCTCATCTCAGCCGATGAGGCGATCCCGGGCATCGACCGTGCCGAGCGGACCAGGTATCTGAAGGAAGCGGAAGGCCAATTCGAGGCGGTGGCAGGTCCCCTGCCCGCCGATCCCGCGCAGGCGCAGAAGTATTCCGGCTGGAAGAGCGATTATATGGAAGAAGCCCTGGCCCGGTATGAGAAGTGGAACAAGATCGAGGGCATCGAGGCCTCCGACCGCTCGCTGCTCTTCATGTATTTCGAGCCGTATATGGACTTCGCGCCGGGCTTCGATGCAAACCTCTATATCTCCGGCGTCGCAGGCGCGCTGAAAGCGGCCCTGGAGCGCGTCAGCGGCGCGGCCACGCTCAAGGCCGTCGTGGACGCGGCGGTGGGCTTCGTCCATGATGCGCGCCTTTGGGCCTCTCCCGAAGTCTTGTCCGCCCAACAGCAAACGCTCGATGGTCTCGATGCCTCGGCCAAAGCCGTCGCCGTGCGCTTAGGGCTGTCCCTTCGCTAAGTCTGGTGCCAGGCGTCAATGGTCGGTCACTTAAGGCTGAATCCGTCATTCCGGCGGAAGCCGGAATCCAGGAGCACATCGAATCCTGGGCCCCGGCTTGCGCCGGGGTGACAAGGGAGACCACTTAAGTGACCGGCATTGACGTCTGCCGCCAATAATATGGCGATACTGCTGAGTTGTCAGAAGATAGCCAAGAGCTTCGGGAAACGGCCTCTTTTTGAGGGGCTGTCCTTCGGGCTTTTCGAGGGGGAGCGCACCGGGCTTATCGGGCCCAACGGCACCGGGAAGTCCACGCTGCTCAGGATATTGGCGGGGCTCGAGACGGTCGATGAAGGGGAGTTCACGCCGCGCCGCGGGATCCGCGTGGATTATCTGGCCCAGCAGGACCGCTTCGAGGACGTGGCTGAAAGCCTTACCGTGCGTGAGTCCATCGTGCAGGCCTTGCAGGACCTGGGCTTGGAGGACTGGGAGATCGACATTCGAGTCGATGAGGGCATCGAGGCCGCCGGTTTCCAGGATCCGGAGCAGCCCGTGGCCAAGCTCTCCGGCGGCTGGCGCAAGCGCCTGTCCATCCTCAGCCAAGTCCTGCGCAAGCCCGACCTGTTGCTGCTCGATGAGCCCACCAATCATCTGGACCTAGACGGCGTGCTCTGGCTGGAGCGCTTCCTCTCCGGCCTGGACTTCTCTTTTCTCGTGGTCACGCACGACCGCCGCTTCCTGGAACGCGTCACCAACCGCGTCATCGAGCTCGACAAGCGCTACCCGGAAGGCCATTTCAGCAGCAAGGGCAACTACAGCGATTTCCTGGAGAGCCGCGAGGATTTCTACAATGCCCAGGCCTCGCGCGAAGAGTCCCTGCGCAACATCGTGCGCGGCGAGATCGAATGGCTGCGCAAAGGGGCCAAGGCGCGCACCACCAAGCAGCAGGCCCGCATCGACCGAGCCGGCGAGCTCATAGGGGAGCTGGGCGAGCTTAAGTACCGCAACTCCCAGAACCGGGCCGCGGACATCGACTTCACCGGCTCCGAACGCCAGAGCAAGCGCCTCATCGAGACCTTCGGGGTCTCCAAGAGCCTGGGGGGGCGCAAGCTTTTCGGCCCGCTCGATCTGCATCTGGGGCCCGGAGACAAGCTGGGCTTGCTGGGCGAGAACGGCAGCGGAAAGAGCACTCTCCTCAAGCTCATCGCCGGGAGCCTGACGCCGGATGAAGGTTCGATCAAGCGCGCCGATGCGCTGAGGGTCGTCACCTTCGACCAGCACCGCGAACAGCTCGACTTGGACATGAGCCTCAAGAAGGCGCTTTGCAGCAACGGCGAGCACGTCCTTTATAAAGGAGCGCGCATCCATGTCCGCGGCTGGGCCGCTCGCTTCCTCTTCCAGCAAGAGCAGCTCGAGTTCCCGCTCAAGCAGCTCTCCGGCGGGGAGCAGTCCCGCCTGCTCATCGCCCAGCTCATGCTCAAGCCCGCGGATGTCCTGCTGCTCGATGAACCCACCAACGACCTCGACCTGCGTTCGCTCGAAGTCCTTGAGAACAGCATGGACGAGTTCCCCGGCGCCCTGGTCCTGGTCACGCATGACCGCTACCTGCTCGACCGCGTCTGCCGCAGCATCCTGGCCTTGGACGGCAAAGGGCATGCCCGCGCTTTCGCCGATCTCGCGCAATGGGAAGCATGGAGGGAGCGGCAAGAGGACGACGCTCCCCGGAGCAAGAGCGCAGCGCCGCCCAAGCCCAAGCCCGCGCTGAGCCCGCAGGAAGCCAAGGAATTATCCGGCATCGAGTCCGCCATCCATGCCGCCGAGAAGCAGGCCGTGCTGGCCGCCTCCGCCTTGGAAGATCCCGCGATCAGCCATGATTTCGTCGAACTGGCCAAGCGCCAAGAGAAGCTCGATGCCGCGACCCTGAAGGTCAAGACCCTGTTCGCCCGCTGGGAAGAACTCGAAGCCCGCAAGTCTTAGCTGCGCCAGGGCAACGCTCGTTAAATTCGATGAGTAGTTTTGCTAATCTGATATATCAAGGCCGCTTCCTGGAATATTGAGCATAGGGGCCGGCCTAAAACAGCAGTATGGAGTGACATATCATGTCCCGAAATCTGAATCTACGGGCTTTCTGCCTTATCCTTGCGATATCGCTTGCAACCTACAGCCAGGCGCATGCCGTGACCGGCTATCAGACCCTTTTGGGTGAGAAGGATTGCCGCGACATGAGGGAGGCCCTGCAGGATCCGAAGCCTAATTGGGAAAAGATCATGCGGATCTATTGGGGGACTCATGATATGTATGACCCCTCCTTGGCGAAGCTGATCGTCCACGCTGGCCCGTCCGGAGAAGTCCGCCAGGCGCTGATGCTCGATGGCTCGGACAAAAAAGAATACCTACAGGGGGAGAGATTCCTATGGATCACCTATCTCTCCGAGATCAAGAACTCGACTCCCGTGCTCCGCGCGGATATGACCGTGATGGATGAGTCCATCGGTCCGGCCGAGTCCGTGTTCAGGGCGGTCGGCAAGACGTTCGCCTCGCTGCAGAGCGGGAACGCTGCGGATGCCGCGAACGCGGCCAAGGATGCTCTGAGTAAAAAAGAGGGCTATGTGGACGTCAGCACGACGATCCGCGTGTTCCGGATGTCGGCTGATGAGTCCGCTACGGCGGAATGCCAGATCCATGCCGGAAGCGCTCGATTATCGCTCAAAGAGAACACGAGGAACCGGTTATCGATCAGGCCTCCCGAGGGCGAGCGCGATATCCCGGGCATGGATGGCCATGTTCGGCTGATCATGCGCGATATCAGCAACGGCGATCCCAGCCGGTTCGGAGCGAGCTTGGCGATTGGAAGCGCCTTCAATACCTTGGACGAGAGGAATCATGTCAAAGTCAATTTCTATGTTTTGGGGCATCTCTATCTCCGGCGTCCGACCGCCTTCGCCAAGAACAAGCTGGATTCATTCAGCGTCAGCCTGACCGCGGGCCCGGCGGTCAGCAACTTCCCGAACGATTTCGTCGGCGGGATCACGCTCGGGCATATCTGGGGCACTCCCGTGGGCGTGATGGGCGGCGCGCGATTCGGGCAGATGAACACCTCGGCGGCGGGAGAGGCGGCCCGCAAGATATGGCGCCTCGCTCCATTCGTCGGGTTCAATATGCCGCTCTAGCTATGGATACTTTCCTCCAAGCCGCCATCGACGAAGCGAAGAAAGGCCTCGCGGAGGGCGGCATCCCTATCGGCTCCGTGCTGGTCAAAGACGGCAAGATCATCGGCCGCGGCCATAACAAGCGCGTGCAGGACGGCGATCCCATCACTCACGCGGAGATCGACTGCCTGCGCAACGCGGGCCGCGTCGGCAGCTACAAAGGGACCACGCTCTACTCCACGCTGATGCCCTGCTATCTCTGCTCGGGCGCGGTGGTCCAGTTCAATATCAAGAAGGTCGTCTGCGGCGAGAGCCGGACCTTCCCCGGCGGGCCGGAGTTCATGCGCGCGCACGGCGTTGAAGTCGTCGACGCCGACGACCCGGAATGCGCCGCCCTCATGCGCGATTTCATCGCGAAGAACCCGAAGCTCTGGGACGAGGATATCGGCCGCTGAGAGGAGATGGCATGCGGGAAATAAATGAGGCGCGCTTGTCCGTCAGCGCCGTTTTTGGAGCGAAAGAGAGCTATGTTTTTTTATAAAAATTTATCCGCGGCGTTGATACTGCTGCTTGCCGCCGCATCCGCATCCGCGCGTCCTTTGCCGTTCATGGTCAGCCTGAGTTCCTCATCCGTGCCGGGCGCCCCCGTCCTTGCGTTGGATCAGGTCGCCGATGCCGCGCGCACGCGGTGGGCGGTCCTGAGCCGGGAGGAGAAGACCCTGGGAGCGCTTCAGGCCTTCTTCGAGGAGGCGTTTTTGCGGGAAGCCAGGCGCTGCATGGGCGAGGAGCAGTGGCAGTCAAGCGGGTGGCGCGTGGACCAGGCGCTGCGCAAATGGGTCGGGACGTACGCGCTGGAGGCCTCCGTTTCAAGCCAGGACCTTCAAGCTTTGCGGGAAGAGCTGCGTTCCGCCGCCTTCGTCCATCATCTAGCGCAGAAGCATGCGCCTATCGCGCAGGCGCGCGCGGATGCCGACTTCGAGAGTGATTCACAATGGTGCGGCTCTTTCGGGAAGGGCTGCTCCGGCGGAGAGCTTGCGAAGTTCATCACGGCGTCGTCGGCGCCTTCCGCCGATCTCGATGAACTGCTCATCTCGGAGGTCTCGAGTCTCATCGAGAGCGGCCGGCGCGATCCTCAGATGCACCTTTTGAACTACGAGATCCTCTGGGACCCGCCGGTGACGCGCGTACGCTACGGCGTGACTTTCTATGTGAAGGAATCCGAAGATGATGGACGCAGGACTCTCTCGTACTTGGGCTGCAGCCTCGCCTATCTCCACGAGGCGACCCCCGCGCCGTTCTTCGCGCAAGAGGACTCCACGAGCACGAAGGTCGCACGGTCCACGGAGACGGTGACGGTCAAGGAGGTCTTCACGTTCTTGAACATCGCCGCGTCCTATCCGATCGGGGTCGCGGTCGGCTTGAAAAACGCGTCCTTTGAATTGGCCAAGATGCCCTTCAGCTTCATCGCCGGCTTCTTGGGACGCGGCCGGCCCTATGAGTACCCCTACCGCAATCTGAAGTCCGCCTATGCCGCGCTCAAGACAGAGGTGCTGCACCCGCAAAAGCTGGGTCTCCTGTCGGGGATCTTTCGGCTCATGGGCGAACTGCCGATCGTGGGTCCCGTGTTTCAGCATAACGACAACCCCAACCGCCTGGACCTGGACGCGCCCAAGCGCATCTTCCTCACGCGGGGGATCTACGGCGGCAATGCCTTGGAGCAGGATACGGCGCTTTGGGAGGCGGCGACTCGGCATTTCTATCCGGAGGCGTATATCCAGGCGGTCCCCTATGAATTCGGCACGGTGACCGACGTGATCTGGTCCATGTTCAATCTTTCGCACGGCCAAGCCTACGTGATGGCCGACCGCATCATGGAGGCCTCCGAGCGCGGCGACCGGCTCTACCTTGTCGGACACAGCGCGGGGGTACAGCGCATCACCTACGCCTCGCGCCTGCTCGGCCAGCGAGGCTATGACGTGCGGCAGATGATGGGGATCGCGGGCCCCAGCCTTGGCCAGGCGAACGTGAACACCCTTTATCCCACGCCCTTCAAGCTTCTGCTCAACCCCGGCGGGGATATCGTCTCCGCCATCGGCCTGGGCGCCAAGGGGACCGCCGCCCTCGTCGAATTAGGGACCCTGCAGCCGCTGCGGCTAATCGGGGGGATCGCCCTGCGATGGGACCGCCAGCGACAGGAACGGCTGTATCGATTCATGAATCGCATGGGGCCGTCTAATGCCCAGGAGGAGGTCGTCTTGGGAGGAGTTCCCGCCAAGCACGAGACGCCCCTGCGGCTTTCCTTGACCAACAGCGTCGTCTACGACCGCTTCATCCGGCAGGAGTACGCGAATATCTTTCGGGACGACTTGGAATATCTGAAATGACTCGAATGATTCCGCACGGATCGCTTTTGAGCGGCCCCCGACGTAATGCATGGAGATGCAATGCGTGAGATCGATCCGATGGGCTTGTCCCTAAGAGCCGTCGATCTGTGGATGAACCAGTGGCTGCTGCTGACCGCCGGCACTTTGGACGACTGCAATATGATGACGGTCGCCTGGGGCAGTATCGGCTGCATGTGGTCGAAGCCCTTCGTCCAGATCGTGGTGCGCCCGCAGCGGCACACGCGCAAGTATCTCGAACAGTCCGATTCCTTCACGCTCTGCGCCTTCCCCGAGAAGCACCGCAAGGACCTCGAGACGCTGGGCACGCTCTCCGGCAAGGATGGAGACAAACTTTCTAAAACAAGCCTAACCCTGAAGGCCTCCAAGAAGGTCGCCGCCCCATCCTACAACGAGGCAAGCTTCATCCTGGAATGCCGCAAGATGTACCGGCAGGACATGGACCCCGCCGGCTTCATCGACAAGTCCATCCAAGCCAACTACGCGGCCAAGGATTACCACCGGATTTACTTCGGCGAGATCTTGTCAGCCTGCTGCGAGTAAACCCTGCAAAACAAAAACGACAGCCTGACTAGGGCTGTCGTCGGGGTCCTGCTCGATAAATCTGGAGCGGGCGAGCGGAATCGAACCGCCATCTCTACCTTGGCAAGGTAGCATTCTACCACTGAACCACGCCCGCGACGGGAAGTATCTTATCAAAAAAGCGCACGCCTGAAAACAGGGAATCGGCGCGCAGATCGAGCTTGCGCGCCGATTCCCTGATAGCTGGCGGAAGGGGGGGGATTCGAACCCCCGAGGCGGGGTTGCCGCCTAACGCTTTTCGAGAGCGTCCGTTTCAACCGCTCACGCACCCTTCCGTCTCCTATTGTACTAAATCAGCGGAAATCGTCCTGGGTCGGCTCATCGGTCTGAGTTCAATATGCCGGCGCAACACTTTGCAGGCAGGAGAAGGCTTGGAGATCATCCCAAAAACACAACTCGGAAATTATTCCGACTCGGGAAGAGGGCGAGGATGATCTCTAATAAGTGTCGTCGACGGAGGATTCGGCGTCGGGGAGGGGCTGGGCCGACGGCTGGGGCTCAGCGGGAGAGACCGCGGTCTCCGGGTCCTCGGCGGGCAGGGCCGTGAAGGGCGGCGGCAAGTCTTGGGACGCTTCCTGCTGAGCGGGTTCCTGGTGCGCCTGCGGGTGGCGGCCGTGTTCCTGCTTGGAGGAGGACTTCTGCCAGGCCGTGAACTGGTCGCGCAGCTTGAGGTTCTCGGTGCTGACGGAAGAAAAATATTTCTCGATGATCGCGGCGCCTTCGATGACCACGGTCCCATCCTCTTTGATCCGGGATTCCATTCCCAGCGAGGAGAGGATCTTCTGCACCGAGCGGCGCAGAGGTTCGGAGAGGCCCAGGAGATTCAAGGCCGGCGTGCGGTGGAAATGCGCGCAGGCGTCCGTGGTCCCGCGCAGAAAAGCGGCCTTCCAGTCGGGATTCGACCAAGTCCAGCGGGGAGCCGCGGGAGCAGGCTGGCCGATCTTGAGTTCCACGCGCTGCTCGAAATCCTTGAAGCTCTCGTTGGGAAGGAAGGCTTCCTGGGCGCGGTGATCCTCGCTCATGGAGAGGGCGGGTTCCACGGCGAAAAGGGTCTTGGTGGTCCGAGCCCAGGTCGAGGCGAAATTCTGACCGATGATGCGGTCGGCCTTGAGCTTGAGCCCGGTTTCTTCGCGGTGTCCGGCGGCCAGGAGCGCGCCGGTCCAGTAGGCCAAGCGGTCCGAGTATTTCGTGCGGCCGGAGGGGACCTTGGAATGAGCCGCCGGGGCGCGCTTGGCCTGGCTGGGCTGAGGCGCTTTCTTGCGGGGCTCCTTCTTGGGCTGCGGCGGGTGCTGCTGCTTTTGCTGCGCAGGCTTCTTGCGTGGAGGCCTTTCCGGGCGAGCCTTCTTCTCGGGCCGGGGCTCGCTTTTTCTCTGGGCGGGCCTCGGCGCGGGAGGGGGAGGCGCTTCCGGCTGGTAGTGCGGCGCTCTCGGGAGCGTGTTGGCGATGGCCTGATATTCGCGCCTCAGTTCCGTGACCTGCGGGGCTTCGACGCCGAACTCCTGGGCCATGCGCTGCAGAGAGTGAAAGGGAACGAGGCATTTGCCGCTCATCCAGTCCGCGACGACCGAAGGCGTGGTGCCGCAGAGCTGGGCGATGCGCTCGGTCTTGCCGGCCTTCTTGCGGATCTTCGCGAAGAAGTCCCGCCGATCCTCATCGCTGAGGACTGCGCAGGTGACGGGAATGAGCTCTTCGCGATTGTGCAGTATTCCCATAGATCAGGGATTATAGCGTTTTTTCATCATCCGGCCAGCGGACGTCGGGTTTTTCGCCGAAGAATAGGTTCTCTGAAAGATGCTTCTCCATGTTCTTCATGAAGGCGTGCTCCTCGGAGATGAAGAGCTTCCGAGCGTTCTCCACGATGCATTCCCAGGAGCGCGCGAGGGTCTCCTTGATCACCGAGATGGGAAACATCCGCGGGCCCACGGCCTTGAGGAACCATCGGACGCTGCGGTAGTAGGGAAAATGCTTCCAGCGCAGGTAGTCGAGTTGTCGGGAGGATAGGTGGCGCGTGCGGACGTTGGCGAAGTGGCCGGAGTAGCGCCGCAGGTCGCGATGGACCACTAGCCCTTCGCTCTCGAGTTGGGTGGTCATCTCGGTACGGGGATACGGGGTGAGGATCTGCACCAAGTAGCTGTCGAGGGCGTGCTCCTCCATGAAGCGGAACTGTTCCAGGAGGTCTTCCTCCCGATCGTCGGGGCTGCCGAGGATGAAGCCTCCCATGATCATCATGCGGTTCTTTCGGAGCTCCCCAAGCACCTCTCGGGTCTTGTGCGAGATGTCGCCCTTGCGGTAGGCCAGGAGATTGCGGCTCGTGACGTTCTCTATTCCCAGGAAGACGAGATTGAACCCGGCTTGAGCCATGCGCTCGACGGCGGAGAGGTCTCTCGCCAGGCCGGCCACGGAGGCCTGGGTGGAGAAAAAGAGCTTCTTCTTGAGTCCGCTTTGGCTCAGGGTCCGGCAAAGCTCTTCGAGGTGTTCCGGGACCAGGGTGAGATTGTCGTCGGCGAAAAAGATCTCCTTGGCGCCGAGGTTCGCGGATTCCTCAAGGTCTTCGATGATGCGCTCCATGGGATAGGCGCGGAAGCTCCGGCCGTACATGCGCGTGATGCTGCAGAAATTGCACGGCATGGTGCAGCCGCGCGAGGTCTCGGCCATGTCGAAGCCCATGCCGTGTATCTTGTAGCCGGTCCAGAGCCGGCTGCGGCGGTCGGGCTTGGGCAGGAGCGAGAGCTCGCAGAGCGGCCGGTCCGGATTACGGACGTGCGCCGCGCCATTCTTCCAGGTCAAGCCTTCGATGCGGTCGATCCCTCGGCGTCCATTCTCCAGAGAGACGACCAATTCCCGCAGCGTGTGCTCAGATTCTCCGCGGCAGAGGAAGTCGAAGAGTCCTGCGTCCAGGCGCAGGACTTCTTCCTCGGCCATGGTCGCATGGTAGCCGCCCAGCGCGATGGGGAGCTCGGGATTCCAGCCTCGGATGAGGCGGGCGATCTTCACGGCGGTGGGGTATTGGAAGGTCATGCAGGAGAGGCCGACTAAGTCCGGACGGACCGTTTCCAAGGCTTCCTGGACCGCTGCGGCCACGTTCTCGCGCTTGAGGATGAGGTCGGCTACGCGCACCTGCGCGTGTTCGCGCAGGCTTCCTGCCAGAGAGACTAGGCCCAAGTTCGGCGGACGGCAGAAGCGCGGATAAAGAGGATGCGTGCCGTCCGGCATGGAGAAGAGGAGGACTTTCACTCCTTCCAGTATAACATGAGCGCGCGCGGGAGCTCCCACTTGCGCTACAATGAGGACATGCGGTCCATGTCCTCGCTGCACAGGCGTCTGCTTTTCCGGGTCTTGGCGCCTGCCGGGATTCTGGGTCTTGTGAGGATATTCCGCCTCCCTTCTCCTCTAGTGGATGCAGCCGGCCGCGCGCCGGTCCTGGACCTGCGTCTGGAGTTCCCGCCCGGACATCTTCTCTTCACGCCGTTCTCGGTGCTCGCGGATACGCTCTCTTGCGGAGGGCTTCGCACGAGCATCGCATTCCTGGCTTGGCTGCTCTTCGGCTACTGGCCTCTGCGGCTGCTTCTGCGGAGCAAAGCGGAAGAGAATCCTTCCGGCAGGAGCGGGCTTAAGGAAGCGCGCCTGTATTCCTTCTATATCGCCGGGCTCTGCGCTTTCTTGGTCTGGGCGTTCCTCTTGCCCAGGCCCATGGCGCGGCTTTGCTCCGCCTCCGCCGACGATCTGATCTTCGATATTCATTCGCACACGAGCCGTTCCTGGGACGGGCGCCGTTCTTTCACTCCGGCGGCCAACATCGCCTGGCACGAACAGGCAGGATTCTCCGCGGGATTCGTCACGGACCATAACCGGTGGGACGGCTCCGAGCAAGCCCAGGCTCTCTCGAGCGCGGCCGGCGGCTACCGCTCTCTCTTCGGCGGGGAATTGAGCCTGCATGGGGCGCATGTGGTGGTGCTGGGGCCGCGGGGTCCCTTCGATATCCGTCCCTACGAGCAGGGGGAGGCCGGTCTTTTCCGCCTGCTAAAGGAATGCGGACCGGTGCACGGCGCTCTCTGCGTCCTAAGCCTTCCTGAGTATCGGCGCAACTGGTGGCCTCGGCGCGAGGAATTGGCGCGCGCGGGCGCTCCGGGCTTCGAGATCGTCAATGCCACGCCCAAGGGAATGGACTTCTCGGTGAACGATCAGCGGGAGATCGCGGAGCTCTGCCGCAGGCAAGGGCTTCCCATGCTTGGGGCCACGGACAACCACGGCTGGACGCGCGCGGCTGCCGTGTGGAACGTGATGCCTTTGCCCGGGCATACGCGCATGGAACCCAAGGAGTTGGAAAAAGCCGTGCTGGAGCGCTTAAGAGTCCCCGGAGCCTCCGGTACGCGCGTGATCGAGCGCTTCTTGCCGGAGTCGGAGGGTCGGCTCAGCCTGTTCTTCTACGCGCCGCGGGCGTTGTGGACCCAGCTGCGTTCTCTCACCGCGCTCCAGGCAGTGATTCTTCTGCTTTGGATATGGGGCGCTGCTTTCTGCGGGCTTATTCTCCCGAGCTTTTTTTCGAAGAGCCCTTGAGCCATCGCGAGGCTTTCTGGCGGCATTGCGCCGAGAGCTTCGCGGAATTCTTTTTCAGGCATTTCCTGGCATGCCGGCTGCCGAATTCTTTTCCGCTGCAGTAGAGAGCGGCTTCTTTCTGGCATGTCCGGGCGGCAGTGTCGAATTGGGAATGAGCGGATTCGCAGGAGAGGCGGCACGCCTCGGAGGATTGATCGCGATTCCCCCAAAGACATTTCAGGGCCGCCAAGGTATTGTTTTTGGTCGATGCGCAGACGCCGGCGAGCTCTTGACGGCAGGTCGTCTGGAGCTCGGAGTAGCCGTTGGAGATCAGCTGCATCCGCGAGGAGCAGGCATCCGAGAAAGGGACCTTTTTTCCGCTGAGGCAGAAAAGGGTATGGAAGGAATCCAAGCGCTGGACAGGGCAGAAGGCATCGATGTCTTTTGAGCAGGCAGCGTAGATCTCCGCGGGTATTTTCTGCGCCGATAGAGGCGCGGCTGCTCCCAAGAAGCAGGCCAGCATGCAGGAGCCCAAGATGCTCGTTCGTTTCGATCCCATTTTCCCTCCGCGCGATCCGACGGTTGAAGCGATGATATAAGTTTTTAAAGCGGAAACAGATGGGTTCTCATGATCTCCTGCCTCTTATACGGGGATGTCGAGGCCGATCATTTCGATAAGAGTCCTGGCTGCGGCTTGTGCGCCATTGACTTGCGGCCATGATCTTTCCGGTGCGGCGGGGGATATTCGTTCCAGCCGCTCGAGGAAAACGTTCGGCGAGGCTGAGAGTTCCGATACCCTCAGTCCCAATCCGCGCCGTTCAACCTCGACGGCGTTGATCACTTGTTCTGCGTGTCCCTCGATGGGAAGGATGATCATTTTTTTTTGGCGCGCTATGCACTCGGAAATGGAGCTTAGACCTCCCTGAATGATTACGGCGGAGGCCCGGTCGATAAGCGGACGGCCCTCGATATCGAGGGCCGTGGACGGCTCCGGAAAAGATCCGATGACGGGCAAATCGTAGCGCTTGGCGTAATCCAGCAGCGCGGCCGATCCGATCCCGGAGCCGCCGGTCAGCACATAGAGACCGTTCTGAGGGCCGGCGGAACGTCCGGCGGCTGTGAATTCCTCGCGAACTATAAGGGGCAGAGCCGTGACGCTGCCTTCCTGAGCAGCGGCCGGCTCGAAGCACGGGACGAGGACGGACCGGCTTATCAGCCGCTGGAATTGGAAGTCTAATCTTTCGATGAGCATGTTCCAGGGAGGGATCGGGGCCAGATGCCGGTTCGTTGCGTATCGACGCAGTACGTCCCGTGCCTGGCCTAAGGCCGCGATGGGGATTCCGGCGAGCAGGAGCGGGAGGCAATGGTAGTCGGAATCGATCAGCGCCAGGTCTACGGCGCTGGATTCTATCAGCGCGCGCAGCCGCAGGCTGTTGCGCAGGTAGACCGCCGCGCTGCGGGGCCGGATGAAGCCGGACCAGCGGATGCGCGGGCACTGAGATGGATGTTCGGAGAATACATAGTCGTCGAGTCTCACGACTTCGGCCTGGACCGAGGAGGCATTCTCGCTCCAATAAGCCGCTGTTTTCCCCCCGGTGCAGATCACGAGGCGGAGCTTCTCTCGCGGCGCGCGGAAGCGATGTCGTAGGGACTGAGCGATGCCCATAAGGCGTGTCGAGTTGCCCATCCCCAGACTTCCGCACATCATCAATAAGGTCTTCATCTTGCTTGCGCGGTCATCGAGGGTCTTTTCGAAGAGCGAAGACGGAACTGATGACCGTAGCCTTGACCAGCTTCACGGCCTCTAATCCGCTGCGCCGAGCCATTTGAAAATAGTGCGACGGCTCACGGATGAACGTCGGGCAGCCCCAGAGACGGTGGATCGCCTGATAGACCTTTCCGGGCATGCCCGCTGCCGGCACCAGGCAGACGATGAGGCCGTCCTTCCGGAGCAGCCCGGCCATATTATTCAAGGCCATATCCGGGCGGCGGGTGAACTCAAGCACTCCCGCGATCAATATCCTGTCGTAGCGGCGATCGGTTTTGAGTGTCTCGATGGAATCAAGCCGGCCCTTGAATCCATTCGCCCGGTATTGGGCCATCATCGCGCGAGAGGAATCGATGCCGCTGACGCTCATGTCGGCGGCCTCGCGCATGCGGAGCGAATAATAGCCGGGTCCGCACCCGGCGTCCAGCACCGAGAGACCGGGCGCCAGGTCCAGGGATTCACGGATCGCCGACCATTCCGCTGCCCGCAGGCGGCCCCACAGGCCTCTCCTGGAGGCTTCCAGATAGCTGCCGGCCTTGCGCTCGAAATAAGGGGCCCGCACGGCGGTCATGGTCTTGAGGCCGTCACCAGACGGCCGGGATCAAGGCGGGAGACGCGCATGATCCGGTCGATGCGGTAGCCGGCGGACTTCGCCGCAGCCGCGATTTTTGATTCAAGGAAATCCCTCGCGCGATAAGTTTTATCCGCGCAGCGCCTGTACCGGCGGTAGAGCAGGCCCGCGGCGCCGCTTTCGGCTTCCGTGAATGAAAAGCAAAGGGTTTCTCCTTTTAACTTGCGGAACAGCAGGAGCATCTCGCGCTCATCGAGCCAGTCCAGCAGGCCGAGGAAGACGATGAGCGGCGCTTCCCACCCGGGTCCGTCTAGTACATCCCTCTGCTCGAACCGGATGCGGTCGGCGCGATCGGAGAATCGTCTGCGGGCCGCCGATACCGCAGCCTTTGAAAAATCCACTCCGTTATAGCGGCGAGCAGGGTCGTCGAGGATCGCTTGCGCCAGGAGTCCGCTCCCGCAACCGAGATCCAGGATGCGGGAGCGGCGTTTGAAATCGTCCCGCAGCAAGCGGCGGGCCGCGCTCATCCTCCTTTGCACCGTCCAGGAGAAGGGATTGAACTGAGAGAGCAATGAGTAGCGGGACTTTTCCCAGGCCATGATCCTGGCGTCCCAGAATGCGGACTTCCCGCAGGACGAAGGCGCGGGCTGCCGCTCATCCGCGCGCGGCTCACTCATGGCGGTCCCTGTCGATGTCCGCATAAGGCAGGGCTGATTCGCCTCCGCCCAACGAGAGTTCAAGGAGTTTGTCGAACTGGAGGACCCGTTCCGCCTGATACGGATCGAAGTATTTCATCTGCGGGAGATCGTTGCGGAGGGCTGGATGCACGATGACGGGAAGACCGTCCGAGGCGAGTATTTTTTTCTTCAGGGATTCGAGGGTGCGGAGGTCCCTTTGGCGCAGGCATAAAGTCGGCAGAAGCTCGAACTCATGGGCGCGGGGAGGAGCCTTTGCGGAAAGAAGCCAGTGCTTGAAGAGAAGCCCTGCCAGCCGGCTGGGGAAGTGGCTCTTGTCGATGGGGATACGGATACATCGGATACCTTCTTCTCCGAGCGCGGCGCTCAGGGAGGAGAACACTTTCGGGATAAGGTGCACATGGTGGTGGCCCTCTATCCCGGTCAGCGGGACGCCCAGGGACTTGAGGCGGCGGATCTGGCGGCGGCCCTCAAGCTCGATTTCTTCGGCCCGGAGTCGTCCGCGAACGGTGTTTTGCAGCAGCGTCGGCAGGCTTTGGAAGAGGCTGTCCGGCCGGCACAGGGAGGGGACTTCCTCCGGTCGGCTCAGCGGAGCGCCGTGCGTGAGATTGAGGTGGACGCTGAACCGCAGATGATCGAAGCGCAGGAGGCGATCCAGGCCGCAGCGCACATGATCGAGATTGGCGAAGAGCGACACCTTGCGCACGATCCCCGCTTCGCAAAGCCTGAGGATGCCCTCATTGACGCCCGGAGACATTCCCCAATCATCGGCTGCGCAATTCGGCGATCTCGAGACGGCACGCTTAAAAGGAGGCATCGTCGTTTCCTTTGGCGGACTGCTCTTGTCCCGGCAATCCCTCGATTCTCCGGGTCATGTGATAAGCGGCTGCGGACTCATAGCCCACGGATATCTTTTGAAGGCGTCCCCGGCATTCGACATTGAAGATCCGCTCATAAGGCGCGAGCAGGGAGTGGTTCATGCTTCTGGCTTTATCCCTCTGCATGCCCAAGGATTCGGCCAGGAGGACGCGCCGACGCGACCCAGCGCACTCGACGGTCAAATAAGGGCGCTTGAGGAGTTCGTTCCACTGCAGGTTCACGCCCTCGCAGGCCTGGGAGAGCGGCTCTCCTGAGAAGACGACGCGCGCCGACATGCGCGCGTCTTTCCGGCGCCGCAGTTGGACGTCGGCCAGGATCTCGCACCATTTCGCGTGGTCGGGGCAATCGTTGAAGGTGAATCGGAACGTCTTTGCGTGCGGCTCGGGCAAGAGCGCGGGTTCCGGGCCGGTCAGCGAATATGCGTCCGAGCTGTTGTGGAAATAAGGAGGGAACTGCTGCGTGTCCGCGATCTTGTAGGGAGTCAGGAAGAGTCCGCCGCAATTGGTCATGATCCCCAGGACGATCCCGCCGGAGGCGATCCCCTCCTTCAAGATCGGCGGCAGGTCCTGGCGCAGGAGCCAGCGCTTGTTGTCGTCGTTGCGGCGATCGCGCTCCCTTCTTGGGAAGATCGCCGCGAAATAACCGTCGACCCGGTCCAGGCCGGAACCGGCGGATGCCTGGGATCGTCCCGCATCTTGAGCCGCGCGGTAGAGATAGGAGACCGTCGTCATCTCTCGGACGTTGATGTAGAAGATCCTTCGCCGGGCTTCGGCGTAATCCCAACCGGTCTGCGAGAGGATGACGCGGGACATCTCTTCCAGATCCCTGCTCTTCGGAAAATCGCCGTCGGAGTAGTGCTTGATGCCGGTTCGGATTATGAAGGAGAGGATGAGCGGCAGGGCGAGCGCTATACAGAACAAGGCCCTGTCGGTTTTGGCGCCGGTTTTTAACAGGACTAAAAGGGCCAGGGCGAGCCCTGCCGCTGCCGGGAACAGGAGAGAATGCCAATCGAGAGTCGTGTGCGCGGAAGGCCACAGGCATATGCGCCAAGCCAGGGTGAGCGCGAAGAGTCCTGCGATGAGCGCGGGATAGAAGATGTCGGGCCGAATGCGGTCCTTGCGGCGGGCGAGGAGCGCGCAGGTCAGGAAGTCCAGGCTCAGCCTGGAGATGATGGAGTAGCGGGTAGGCGAGAGGGCCAGAGACATAACGTAAGTGAGCGCCGTCAGGGCAGTCGAGACGGAGAGTACTTTTACGCAATTGCCGGCGAACCGGAGACTGTCCGGGACATCCGGGGATGCCTCGGCGTGTACCTTATCGGGCAGCGGCGGATTTTTACCGCAGGCTGTCAGGGAAAGGAATATCAGCGGGATGACGGCTTCAAACGGCAGCAGAGTCAGGGATCGTTGGGCCAGGGCTTGCGCCGGGTAGTCGGCCCTGGCTTTGACGGCGTAATTCCAGATCCCTTTCAATTTAACGGCATCAGCGCCCGTGAAGGGAAGGGCCGACTGGCCGATGGGCATTGAAAGGCGCACGCTCGCGAGCCAGATCCCGTAGGGCAGCAGCGTGAGCAGAAAGGCCGAGAGTCCGGCGGCGAATGTCTTCCAGGCCAAAGGCTTCAGCCCGAAGCGCGCGGAATATAGCTGGAGGATCAGGCCGGAGAGCAGAATCAGGCTGAATGACATGTGGAATTGAAGGCCCAGCCCGCATAAAAGGCCGAACAACGCCCATGCCAAATCCCTGCGCCTTGAGCGATCATCGAAGGCTGCGCAAAGAGATATCAAGGCTGCCAGGGTAAAGAACGGCAGGAAACTCGCGTTGTAGGCGAAGAACAAGGATTTGTAGTTGAAGAAGGCCGCGCAAAAGAGTGCGTAATAAGCGGGGAGAGCCCCGAGCCTGATGCGGATGAAGAGCCAAAGCAAGGAGAACCCCGCGGCCATCAATGCGAACTGAAGCTGCCATGCCGCTTTCCACCCGAACCCGAGCTTCAGCGGGGCCGCCAGCAGGAAATAGTAGAAGCTGCCGGGAAGATGGCCGCCGCCGCTCGCTTCGGGGCCGAATAAGATGATGCGGCCTGCCGCGAGCAGCTGCGCGCGATCCAAGTCCCGCGCGGCGAAGATCGTGAATTTGGCGGCATCCAGGCAGGATTGCAGCGGGATGAAGAGGATGAGGAAGATGAGGAGAAGCTCCAGCGCGAGAGCCGGTGCGTCCAGCTTATTGCCGCGGGCTGGATTGATTTCAGGACTCATTGAGAAACTTCCCTTGTTGTTTCTTTTTGAGAGCTTGCGTCCGAGACCTTTTTCCCTCGCCTCCCGAACACCGCGGTCAGGTTGAAGAATTGCCATCCCCCCAGCAAGAGCTGATTAAGGTTGATCCGGCGCAGGACGCGGAGTATTCTGCGCGGCCTGAGATAGAAGCGGAGCATCGCGTCCCGCCGGAACCGGGCCATATCGAAGCCGTAGGCCAGTTCATACCAGGACTGTTCGGCATAGTAGTCGTCCAGGCCCGTCTGCGTCGTCGCCTGCGGGGACTCGATCTTTGCCAGATCGTGCAAAGGCGTCCCGGGCTGCGGGATGACGAAAAAGAAATGCGCTATCGTCAACCTGGACTCCAGGGCGAAACGGAGGGTGCGTTCAAGCTCCTCGCGCGTCTCGGTGGGGAAGCCCAGCATGAAAAAGGCCTTGACCGAGATGCCGGCATCTGCCGCCGCATCGATTATCCGGCGAACCTTCCCGATATTCAGATTCTTACGGATGAGCTTTTGGAGCCTGTCGCTGACGGTTTCGACGGCGATGGTCATGTCATAGACGCCCATCTCCCGGAGCAGAGGCAGGTCCGCCGGGTCCATGATGTCCCCTCTGATCCCGTTCGGAAAGGTGAAGAACAGCGCGCGCCGATTATACCGTTCGATGACTTTTTTGGCGATCGTGCGCATCCGCGGCTTGTCCAGGTTGTATATGTCGTCGATGATCTGGAATTCCTTCACATCGCAGCGATCCTTCAACAGCTCGATTTCCTCAAGGACATTGTCCGGACTCCGCCGGCGGAAGCCCTTGCCGAAGATATCGTGGCAGTAGCTGCACCGGTAGGGACACCCGCGAGAGGTGAGCAGCGGCGCGTAGCGCCGCGCGCGCAGAGAACCGTTCATGTTGTGCCGCCGGGCGTAGACGTCGAATGGGACCAGATCCCAGGCGGGCATAGGCAGCGCATCGAGATCCTGTATGGGCTCTCCTTCGTCGTTGGAAATGAAAGGGCCGCCGGGCTCTGCGCGCCAGGAGAGCCCGGCTACGGAGCTCAGATCACCGCGGCCGAAGAAGCGCTCTTCCACTGCCTGCGGGAAAGTCCGCTCCGCTTCTCCGTTGAATATCCAGTCCATGCCGCCCGCCGACATGGCTTGGTCGGGGGCGCTTCGGGCATAGGGGCCGCCCAGCGCGATCACCGTGTTCGGCGACAGGGCGCGGATCGCGCTCGAGAGCGCGTGCGAAGCTTGGGCTTCGCAATTGAGCGCGCTGATGCCGATCAGGTCGTACTTCGCGGAGAGTTCCGGCGCCAGGCTGTTGAGAGACTCTTTGTGGAGGCGCAGGTCTCTATAGGAGACGTCGACCTGCGTCCCGAAACGGCGCCGAAGGGAGGAGATCAGGTAAAGGATGCCCAGCGGCGGCTGGCATATAGGCGTGGGGCTGGGCCGGCAGGGCTTGATGAGAAGGATGCGGAGTCGGCGGGGGGGATTCATTCTCCTCTCCCGATCTCGACGCACGGTTTCCCCTCGATGCGGACGGATCGCAGGACTTTTTTTGAGACGTCGGACAAAGGCAGGGAAAATGCGCGCAGGACGATCCGCTTCAATAATCTGGACGACTCCGTCAGGAGAAGGCGGCGGCCGCGCACGCGGAATTCGCCGGTCGGATCGCGCTTGATGATCTGGGAAAGATTGGACATCAGGAATGCGTTGAGAAAGCCCGGAAAGAAGCGGATGAGATCGCGCCGCAGGAAAAAAGAGACGACGTTCTTGGGAAGGACCGGCATCAGCACGAGGAAGCTCAGATAGCGGTGAGGCAGGGCGTCCTGTTCCAGGTTCGGAACCCAAAAACCCGCCGCGGGGGTGTCCGGGTCGGCCGCGCCGCGGGAGCGCGCCTCATTTTCAAGCTCCTGGATCTGTCCGGGCGTCAGCAAGCGGCGTTCCTTGGCGACGGCAAGTATCTCGGTCGCCGGATAATAGCGCAGCCAGAAGGCGAAGACATTCCAGGGCCGCCCCCGGCTCAAGAGGCGGACGGTCGCGTCAAGGTCCGCTTTCGTTTCTCCGGGCAAGCCGAGGATAACGTCGACTTTGACGCGGATGCCGGCTTCATGCAAGGCCCGCATGGCCTCCACGATCTGCGCATCCGAGGTATTCCTGTGCAGGACATCCCTGCGCAAACGCTCGGAGCCCGACTGTATCCCCATTTCCACGGTGTCGCAGCCGCTTTCAGCCATCAAGGAGGCGATCTCCTTGTCGATGGTGTTCGGATAGACCCACGCGGAATAGGGGACCTGCGCCTCTTTTTTGTAAAGCGCGCAGAACTCTCGGGTCCATCGCTTGTCGTAGCTGAAATCCTCGTCGTTGAAGCGGACATGCGCGATGCCGTATCGCTGCTTGGCCCAAAGGATCTCTTTTACGACGTATTCAGGGCTGTGCCGGCGAGTCCACTTCTGCGGTTTTGGGATCTCGTTTTTGTACAGCTGCATGGAGGTGTTGTTGTCGCAAAAGGTGCAGCGATAGGGGCAGCCGCGCCCGGTCATGGTCGTATAGCCGAAATCGAGATAGGGCATGACGCCGTAATAGAGGTCCTTGTCCGGGAAAGGCAGGCTGTCTAAGTCCTCTATCAGCGGCCGCATGGCGTTGATCCGTATCTTTCCGTTTTCCTTGAAGCCCAAGCCCAGGACATCCTGGGGCCGGCGCATCCCTTCCAGCGTCTCCAGCAGCTCCAAGAGCGTCAGTTCTCCTTCACCGCGCACCGCATAATCCACGCAATCCTGCCGCAAAACCTCTTCGGCATGAAAGGTCGGATGGACGTTGCCGAAGACGATCGGCGCATCCGTGCGTTTCTTGATCCTTCGCGCCCATTTGAGCGCCCATTTGTAGTCATCGGTCACGACCGGCATCGCGATCAGATCGGGCCGATGCGACGCGATTTGATCGAGGATGGACTCGGTATCTTCAAAAAAAGAGGAGAGCGCGGGATAGTGGACATAGGCGTTGTCGAAGAGATTCGGGTCATTGACCAGGGCGGTCCTGTGCCCGGCCCGCTTCAAGAAAGCGGAAAGGCATTGGATGCCGCCCATCTCTTGCTGAGGATTCAGGAATACGACTTTCATTCGCTTGTAGAGAGCATCACGCCGGTTATCGCCAGCTGCGCCGCATCCATAAATCCTGAAATAGCTCGACGGCATCGTGGGACGGCGCGCATAAAAACTATGATACCATGCAAAGATGCTCTATCGGAGATTTTTGATCCTCCTCTTCGCGGCCGCCATCCTGGACCGCTTCGGGGTCGAACTTTTCACGCTCACTCCGAGGCTCCAAGGGCGCTCCTTGCTCGAAGACGGCGGAGGTCGCTGATAGAGCATGGGCATGGAGAGCAAGGAAGCCGAGAATTTCGTCGACATCCTGCGCCGCCGGGCGCGGGAGCAGCCGCGCCGCTGGGCTTTCTCTTTCTTGGAGGATGGGGAAGTGGAGTCCGTTCGTCTTGATTACGCGCAATTGGACCTTCAAGCCCGGGCGATCGCCGCGGACCTGCAGAGGAGAGGACTCCAAGGCGAGAGGATATTACTGCTCCATTCCCGGCCGGCGGATTTCGTACCCGCGTTCTTCGGCTGTCTTTACGCCGGAGCCGCGGCCGTGCCCATGCCGGCGCCCTCGCCCGCCCTGCTCAAGCATGCGGCGCCACGGCTCAAGGCGATCCTCAAGGATGCGGATGCGGCCGCGGTCCTGACTTGCGGTCGGGATATTGCAGGGCAGCGCGAGATCCTCAAGGGCCCTGGGGGTCTTTCTTGGATCGCCGGGGAGGCCTTCGCGGAGGATGCGGCGAAAGCTTGGCGCCAGCCCTGCATCGGGCCCGGGACCTTGGCATTCCTTCAGTATACGTCCGGGTCCACGGCCGATCCGATGGGAGTGATGATCACTCATGAGAACCTTTGCTGCAACAGCCGCATGCAATGCTCGGGCATGGGCGTTACGGAAAGGGATATTTTCGTAGGCTGGCTGCCGCTCCAGCACGACATGGGGCTGGGCGCGCAGCTGCTGGAGCCGGTCTATGTCGGCTTCCCGGCGGTGGTGATGTCGCCGCTCTCATGCCTGAAGAGGCCGGTGCGCTGGCTGCGCGCGATCACGCGCTATAAAGCCACCAGCACGGGCGCGCCGAGCTTCGGCTACGACCTGTGCGCGCGCAAGATCGATGCGCAAGAGATGCGCGGCTTGGACCTGAGCAGCCTGAAGCTGGCTTTGAATGGAGCGGATTTCGTGCGCGTCGGAGTCCTTGAGCGCTTCGCCCGGCGCTTTCACGCCTGCGGCTTCCGGAGCAAGGCTTTCTATCCCTGCTACGGCCTGGCTGAGGCCACGCTCATGGTCTCGGGAGGGAAGAGGGGCGATCCGTGGGCGGTGAGGCGAGTGGACCGCGCGGCGCTGGAGCAAGGCAGGGTGCGCTCTCTTGCGGCCAAGGATCCGAGAGCGCGCGCGGTCGTGGACTGCGGCCGGTCCCTGCCCGGAGAAAGCATCCTCATCGCGGACCCAAAACGCAGGATTCCCTGCGCGGAAGGGAGCGTGGGGGAGGTGTGGGTCGCGGGTCCTCATGTGGCGCAGGGCTATTGGAAGAGGCCGGGCCGCACGCGCGAGGTATTCGGCGCGTTCCTGCGGGATCGGCAAGGCCCTTTCCTTCGCACGGGAGACCTGGGATTCATGGAGGGCGGGAGGCTCTTTATCGTCGGAAGGATCAAGGACCTCATCCTGCTTCGGGGGGTCAATATCCATCCCCAGGACGTGGAGGAGACCGCGGAGCTCGCTCACCCGTTGCTGAGGCGAAACGCCTGCGCGGCTTTCGGCGCGGATGTCGGCGAGGAGGAGCGTCTGGTGCTGGTGGCCGAACTCGGATCGGAGTACTTCCGGTCGGCGCGGCGCACGGGGAAGCCTTCCTGTTTTGAGATCGCTTCGGCGATCCGGGCGAAGGTCTTTGAAGGGCATCGGCTCCGCGCGCACGAGGTTTTCCTGGTCCGGTCCGGCACGATTCCCAGGACCACCAGCGGAAAGCTGCGCCGCGGCGCATGCCGTTCTCTCTATCTCGAAGGGAAGTTGATGCCGATCGGAGGCTCGAGACTATGAAGAAGACCAGCGGGACGAAGGGCGCGGCAAAGGATATCGAGGAGATGCTGTGCTGCGGCGTGGCAAAGGCGTTGGCCCTGCCGGTGGAGACCATCGATCCTTACGCTCCGCTGGAACGATGGGAACTGGACTCCGTGGAAGTGATGTATCTGGCCGGGCAGGTCGAGAAGCGTTTGGGCCGGCCGGTGGAGCCCTCGATATTGTGGGGAAAGATGAGCTTAAGGGCCTTGGCGCGGGAATTGACGCGCGCATGACCTGAATGCTTTTCAACTCCTACGATTTCTTCTTCCTGTTCCTTCCCGCGGTCTTCGCGATCTACTGGGGGCTGCGCGAGCGCAAGAAACAGAATCTTTTTTTGCTGGCCGCGAGCTGGCTCTTCTATGGGTCCTGGGATTGGCGCTTCTTGTCCCTGCTGGTTTTCTCGACGGGAGTGGATTTCTTGTGCGGACTCCGCATCCATGCGCAGGCCGATGACGCGCTCAGGCGGCGCTGGCTGTATCTGAGCCTGGCCGTGAATCTCGGCGTGCTCGGCTTTTTCAAGTATTTCGGCTTCTTCACTCAAAGCGCGGCGCAGGTCTTCCAGGCTCTCGGATTGCCGTTGAAGCCGCCGATCCTGGACATCCTCCTTCCCGTGGGGCTTTCCTTCTATACGTTGAAAGCCATGAGCTATGTGGTGGACGTTTATCGGCGCAAGATCGCTCCGGAATCGGATCCCACGGCCTTCGCGCTCTTCATCGCCTTCTTCCCCCAGTTGGTGGCCGGGCCCATTGAAAGGGCCCAAAAGCTGCTGCCGCAGATACAGTCCGAGCGGCGCATGCGCCTGGAGAGCTTCTATGAGGGAGGCTGGCTCGTGCTCTGGGGGGTATTCAAGAAGGTCGTGGTGGCGGACAATCTCGCGCGCGGCGTGAACCGGGTCTTCGATTCTTCAGGGCCGGTTCCGGGCCCGGAGCTCGTCATCGCGATCTTCTCCTTTACGCTCCAACTCTACTGCGACTTCTCGGGATATTCGGACATTGCATGCGGGTTGGGCAGATTCTTCGGGTTTGAGCTCTCCTGGAATTTTGAGAGGCCCTTCTTTTCTCGGACGATCCAGGGCTTCTTCCGGCGCTGGCATACCTCTCTCTTCGAGTGGTTCAAGGACTATGTCTATCTTCCTCTGTGCGGCGACGGTGTCGGGCTCGCGCATCGCCTGGCCGCTCTGCTGCTCACGACCGGCCTCATCGGCCTTTGGCACGGCGCGCGTTGGAGTTATGTGCAATGGGGAGTTTTCAACGGGGTATGCCTGGCTCTTCTGTTTTGGACGCGGTCTTGGCGCATCTCAATGAAGCAGAACGGGATATTCCCCGTCGACGGATCCTTCTATCGTGTTCAGGAGCATCTGACGGCTCTTTTCTTCCTATTCGTGTCGATGTTCTTGTTCCGCGTGCATTCCTTGGAGCAGGCGTTCTCCTTGTCGGGGGGGCTGCTGCATTGGGACTGGAGCCGCCGCGCCAAGGCCGAGGCCCTGATCTTAGGAGTCCTTCTGATCCCGCTGCTGTGGCAGGAAGTCCGCGAGGAACGGTCGAAGGATCGGTTCGCGGCTCTGCGCGGAGGGGTTCTCCCGCGCGCACTCTGGTATCTCTTCCTTCTCTATGCCGTCGTGATCTTCGGCGAGGAGCATGCCCGCGAGTATGTCTATTATCAATTCTAAGCTTCCTTGGGCGGCCTTGGCCTGCGTCCTATGCGCGGCAGGCATCGAGACCGGCCTGCGCCTGCGCTTCCCATGGACGTGTGTGGGACTAGAGGCGCTGCGGAACTCGCTGCCTTCTCGCAAGCAGTTCGCGGTGGAGGCGGCTTCCTACGAGGCGGCTTTGCGCGAGTACAAAGGCGGCGGCATCGTGCTGGTGGGGGGGAGCGATCTCAGGGAGGGCGTGGACACGATCCTGCTCAAGGAGCTCCTCGGCGGGAAAGAAGTCCGCGTTTTCGGGATGACCGGGCAGGACCCGTTGGATACTCTCGACCAGAATGACTATTTCACGGACCGGAGGCCGGACCTTCTGATCGTAATGAGCTGCAGGGAAGGGTTCTACCGTGGGTATATGCCCAGACGCCTGAAATATTTTCTTGGCGTCAAAGGTCTGCGCGTGCTCCTCGAAACGGCGCATCCTCGCGAGCTCTTTAAGATGCGCAAGGACATGCTCGACGGGCTGCTGGGCGCCGTCGTCTTCTCCCTGCGCTACCGGGAGACGATCCGCGAGAGCCTTTATGCGCGCTGGGGCTTTCGGCCGCGCGGCTCCAAGGAGCACGGCAAGGGAACGGCTCGGGAGGACTGCTGGCTCCATCCTCTTCTGGAGGCGCAGAAGGCGGCTTTCGAGCGCGAGGCGCTCGAGATGCAAAGACGCGGCGTGCCGCTTATGGTCGTCGAGTCTCCGAGGCGGAGCGATGTTTTGAGCGGATATCCCGCCGAAGTGAGCGCTGATTACCGGGCGTTCTCCGAGCGTATGTCCCATGACCACGGGCTGCGCTGGATCGCTCAGGAAGAGATGCCCGCATTCAATGAAAAAGATTTCGGAGACCCGCGGCATCTGTCTGAAAGAGGATGCGAGAAGTTCACCCGATACCTGGGATCGATATTAATGGGCTCGTCATTCCGGCGGACGTCGGAATCCAGAAGCTTGCTGGACTCCGGCTTTCGCCGGGGCGACGGAGAATAAGGCTTCTCGTCGTTTTTGCGTCAGCGGGGCACGCTGTAAGGCAATAACGCGTGGTATTCCTGCAGGGAGAGGACTTCGGGCTTTGAGCCTTTCTGCAGCGAGATGCCGTGCACCACGGCGCGGCAGTCGTTGATGTTCGTGACGCAGGCGATCCCCAACTCCAGGGCCGTACGCCGTATATTATAACCGTCGCTGCGCGCGCGTCCGCTGGAAGGAGTGTTCACGATCAATGAGACCCCGCCCTGCCTGAGCAGGTCCACGGGGTTGGGACGGCCCTCGCCGAGCTTGCGCACCAGGGACGTCCGCACGCCGTGCCGCGCAAGATGGCTCTGCGTTCCCCGCGTGGCATGCAGTTCGAACCCGAGCCGGCCGAGCGTGGCCGCGATGGGCACGAGCGCGGCCTTGTCCTCATCCCGCACGCTTATGAACACGGCGCCTGAGACGGGCAAAGGGGTGCCGGCCGCGGCCTGGCTCTTGGCGAAGGAGCGAGCGAAGTCCGGCCCCAGGCCCATGACCTCTCCGGTCGAGCGCATCTCCGGCCCCAGGGTGGGATCCACTCCGGGGAAGCGGTTGAAGGGGAATATCACTTCCTTGGTGGCCGCATAAGGGAGCTTCGGGATCTGCTGTCCGCGCAAGGGCTTCGGGAGCATGGTCTTGAGCTTGCGGCCGACCATGGAGAGCGCCGCGAGCTTGGCCAGGGGGATGCCCGTGGCCTTGCTGAGGAAGGGGACGGTGCGCGAGGCTCGGGGGTTGGCCTCCAGGACATAGACCGCGTCGTCTTTGACGGCGAATTGGACGTTGAGCAGTCCGACGACTCGCAAGCCTCGGGCCAGACGGCGGGTATAATCCAGCATGCGCTCGATCTGCGAGGGGGTCAGCGAGTGGGGCGGCAGGGTGCAGGCCGAATCCCCGGAATGGATGCCGGCTTCCTCGATGTGCTCCATGACTCCGCCGATGAAGACATCCTCTCCGTCGCAAACAGCGTCCACGTCCGCTTCGGCGGCGTCGCTTAAGAATCGGTCCACGAGAAGGGACGGATGGCCCGCGTGCTTGCGGCGCACAAGGTAGTCCCGCAGGGCCTCTTCGTCGGAAGCGACCTCCATGGCGCGGCCTCCGAGCACATAGCTGGGGCGCACCATGACCGGGAAGCCCACGCGGCGCGCGATCGCGAGAGCTTCCCTTTCGCTCTTGGCGATGCCGTGTGCGGGCGCGGGGATTCCCAGGCGCTTGATCAGCGCGCCGAATCTTCGGCGGTCCTCGGCGGCGTCTATAAAGGAGGGGTGCGTGCCCAGGATGCGCTCACCCGCGCGATGCAGGGGAAGCGTGAGGTTGAGCGGGGTCTGGCCGCCGAACTGGACCATGGTGCCCAGGGGCTTTTCGAGGTGCAGGATCTCCGTGACGTCCTCGAAGGTCAAGGGCTCGAAGTAGAGACGGTCGGAGACGTCGTAGTCCGTGGACACGGTCTCCGGGTTGCAGTTGATCATGACCGTCTCGAAGCCCGCTTCGCGCAGGGCCTCGGAGGCATGCACGCAGCTGTAGTCGAACTCGATGCCTTGGCCGATGCGGTTGGGCCCGGAGCCGAGGATGGCGACCTTCCGCCGATTGCGGCGCAGGCGCACCTCGTTGTCTCCGTGGTAAGTCGAATAGTAGTAGGGCGTGGCGGCCTCGAACTCAGCCGCGCAGGTATCGACGAGCTTGAAGGAGGGCCGCAGGCCCGAGCGGCGCCGCATCTTGCGTATCGCGTCCTCGGTCTTTCCCCAGAGCCGGGCGAGTGCCCGGTCCGAGAAGCCGAGGATTTTGGCTTCGCGCAGGATCTTAGGAGAGGGCTTTTGCCGGATGAGGCGCTGCTCGAAATCGATGAGCTCGCGCATCTGGTGCAGGAACCAGGCATCCATGCCGGAGCGTTCGGCTGCTTCCTGGACCGGGATGCCGTTCTCTAGGGCGGCCTTCATCCAGAAGAGGCGGTCCGCGCAGGGAGAAGAGATCTTCCGGATCAGGAGCTCGCGGTCCGAGGCCGACAAAGGAGATTTCATCACGGGCGACTGGAATCCGTCGCGTCCGGCCTCGAGCGATCGAAGGGCCTTCTGCAGGGATTCCTTGAAGGTCCGTCCCAGGGCCAGGACTTCGCCCACGGATTTCATAGACGGGCCCAGGAGCGCGGCGTCCTCTTCCTTCGCGTAGAACTTCTCGAAGGCGAAGCGCGGGACCTTGGTCACGACGTAGTCGACGGCGGGCTCGAAGCAGGCGCAGCTCTTCTTGGTGACGTCGTTGGGGACCTCGTCGAGTGTGTAGCCCACGGCGAGCTTGGCCGCGAGCTTGGCGATGGGGAATCCCGTGGCTTTCGAGGCCAAGGCCGAGGAGCGCGAGACGCGGGGATTGATCTCGATGACCACGCGTCGGCCGGTCTTGGGCTCCACGGCGAACTGGACGTTGCAGCCTCCCGTCTCCACGCCCACGGCTGAGACCGCGCGGCGCGCGTCCTCGCGCATGGCTTGGTACTCCCTGTCCGTGAGGGTCTGGGCCGGCGCCACGGTCACGGAATCTCCGGTATGCACGCCCATGGGATCGATGTTCTCGATGGAGCAGACGACCACGAAGTTGTCCTTGCGGTCGCGCATGACCTCGAGCTCGTACTCCTTCCAGCCCAGCACGGATTCCTCGAGAAGGACCTTGCGCGAGGGGCTTGCGTCGAAGGCCGCGGCGACTCGGGCTAAGAGTTCGCGGGGGTCGTGCGCGATGCCTCCTCCATTGCCGCCCAGGGTGAAGGAGGGCCGCACCACCACCGGGAATCCCAGCCGCGCTCCGGCCTCGCGGACCTGTCCGAGTTCCGTGACCACCAGGCTATTGGGCACGGCCAAGCCGATGTCCTTCATCGTCTTTTTGAAAAGCTCGCGGTCCTCGGCGCGGCGGATGACTTCCAGGTCCGCGCCCAAAAGCTCCACGCCCAGGCGCTTGAGCGTGCCGCGCTCGGCCAAGGACACCGCGAGATTGAGCGCGGTCTGTCCGCCGAGCGTGGGCAGGATGGCCTGGGGGCGTTCGCGCTCCAGGATCTGCTCCACGCAATCCGGGGTCAGGGGCTCGAGATAGGTGCGGTCGGCCAAGGCCGGGTCCGTCATGATGGTCGCGGGATTGGAATTGACGAGCACCACGTCGTAGCCTTCAGCTTTGAGCGCCTTCAGGGCTTGGGTGCCGGAGTAGTCGAACTCGCAGGCCTGACCGATGACGATCGGGCCGGAGCCGAGCACCAGGATCTTCTTGATGTCGTTCCTGCGAGGGCTCATCCGGCGATCTCCTTTGCGCGGGCCGCGGCCGGGTTTCCGGAGTCCATCATGGAGACGAATCTCAGGAACAAGGCGCGTGCGTCGCGCGGGCCCGCGCAGGCTTCCGGATGGTACTGGACGGAGAAGGCCGGCAGATGCGCGTGAGCCAGGCCCTCGCAGGTCCGGTCATGGAGATTGATATGAGTGGCGCGAACGTCCTCGGGGAGCGTTCGTTCATCCACGCAGAAGCCGTGGTTCTGGGAAGTGATGTCGATCTTTCCGGTCGCCGTCTCCATCACGGGATGATTGGCGCCGTGATGGCCGAAACCCAGCTTGTAGGTCTTTGCGCCCAAGGCCAAGCCCAGGAGCTGGTGTCCCAGGCAGATGCCGAAAAGAGGGATGCGCGCGTCAAGGAGTCCGCGCACGGTCTCAATGGCATAGTGCAGGGGTTCCGGGTCGCCCGGGCCGTTGGAGAGGAGCACTCCGTCGGGCTTTTTCTCGATCAGCGCGCGGGCATCGGTCTTGGCGGGCATCACGAGGACTTCGCAGCCTGCGGAAACCAGGCAGCGCAGGATGCCGCGCTTGACCCCGAAATCCAAAACGAGCACGCGGCGCTTGCGGCGCGCGGGCGGAGCCTGCAGACCATCGAGTCCCTGCGGCAGGCCCTCGGTCCAGGCATAGGGTTCGCGGCAGCTTGTCTGCGAGGCAAGGTCCTTCCCGGACAAGGACGGCCAGGCCTTGGCCTTGCGCACCAAGGCGCGTTCCGAAGACGGGAACGTGGAGAGGACCGCGCGCAAAGCGCCTTTTTTTCGCAAGAGGATCGTCAGACTGCGGGTATCGATCCCTTCGATCGCCGGGATGCCTCTTCTTCGGAGGAAGAGGTCCAGGGGTTCGATGCAGCGCCAATTAGAGGGCGTGCGGCAGAGTTCTCGCACCACGAAGCCCGAGAGCGCCGTGCCGGAGGACTCATCGTCTTCCTGCGTGATCCCGTAGTTGCCGATCTGCGGGTACGTCATGGCTACGAGCTGGCCTTTGTAGGAGGGGTCTGTGAGCACCTCCTGGTAGCCGGTCATGGAGGTGTTGAAGACGAGTTCGCCGGCGTTCTCGCCTTGGGCTCCGCATGAAAAACCCCTGAAGACGGTGCCGTCTTCAAGGGCCAGCCAAGCGGGCGTTTTCATTCTCTAGTAGAAGATTATAGCTGATCACCGAGCCTGAGGTCCACTGCATTTTTTATCTGTTTTTTGCGCATGGCATGCGCAGGAACAGCTTATCAGGATTCGGGGTCCTAGGGCCCAAGAATGCCTAAGTATATCGGCACCAATAGGAAGGGACGGAAGACCCTGGGGCTTTCTACAGGGGCAAAGTTATACTGCCGGTATGAGACATGCAATAGCCGCGAGCCTTTCCATCGTCCTGCTTGCACAATCTTCTTTTGGACAGGTTCATGGCGTCGCGGTCCAAGCGCCTTCCGCGGGAAGCCTCGTTGTTCCGGGGAACCTCATCCCCGTCGTCTCGCAAAGCCTTGTTTTCGCTCCGCTTTCCAACACATCCTTGCCCGTTCCCGCCGGAGTCTCCGGGGACGTCCAACCCGGCGCCCTTGCGCTCCCGACGGAGAATGTTCTCATCGATCTTCCCGCGAATGCTTTGAATGCAGGCGCCGCGGATGTCGTCGCGGATGAAACCGCGGCAGTCCTGCCGGTCTTCGCAAAGAAGATCCATGCGCTGGCGAACTCCGCGGCCGAGGCCGGCAAAGCGCTGCAAGGGCCCTCTTCGGACGACGGGCAGTCCGCCGCAGCCAGGCAATTCGACGTCCTGACCGGAGAGCAGCGCATCCAGGGAGGGAATGAAGATTTCGCGACGATGTTCAATGAGAGCTTCTCCAAGAAAAAGGCGAAGCCGCTCAGCCGTCCTTCCGAGGATGTTCTTTCGCAAGAGCTGATCTCCGGGGTGGACCTCACGGAGAAGCAGATTCAGCGCGTGATCAAGACGAACGCGGCGCTTGAGAAAGGCATCGCCGCGGGCGTGGGGACCTTGATCCAATCCGCGGATACGGAAGTCCATTCCCGCGGCTCCACGGCGCGCATGACGCAGAGCGATACGAATCCTGATTACGACCTGCAGGTGCATCTGCCTGCGTCTTGGGATGCGCATGCGTCCACGGCGTGGATGGATAAGAATCTGAAGGCCCTCCAGCAGGCGTTGGAGCGGAGCGTGGCGCGGGAAATCTCTTCCTTGTTCGGGAACGTGAAGGTCCGCGTGGTCGTCGAGGGTTTGGTGCCGCTTTCGGATCCCGTTACCGGCAAGTTCGTCGAAGGCGTCTTTATGCTGCCGTTGAAGGTCCATAATCTCGCGGGCTCGCTCCTCGTGGACGCGGATGTGACGTTCACGAACCGGCCGGAATACGCCAATGCCTATCCGCAGTATTTCGAAGACCAGATGGCGCACGTGCGGCAAGCGGCCGGAGAGCGGTCCGCGCAGCGCCTTCTTCGGGACATCCGCTTCGCGAAAAGGTTCTTCCTGGCGGCGGTGGGTTCTTATAAAGTATGGCAGGGCGGGCCCAGCGGCGTGGGCGTGGAACAGATGATCATGCAGTCCGGCCGGGTGCAGGATGGAGATCTCGGCCGGACCGTGCTGGAGATCGGGAGCTTCGAGAAGTTCATCGACCGCGTCCTGGCCGCGGGCATCGATGAGAAGGGCGGCATACGCGCGCTCAAGAGCGCCCGCAAGCTCTGGATGATCCATAACCCTTTTATGAAGCCCGCGAATTTCCTCGACCTCATGAGCAATGGGGCCTTCAAGCGCTTGGTCTGGGCCGCGAGGAAATACCGCACCTCGGTGCAGACCGGGCGTCCCTTGACCTTGGAAGAACTGTATGTTCTGCGCAAGTCCTACAGCACGAAATCGATCGGCAAGGATGCGGCGGCAACGGCTTTCAAGGACATCGAATTGAGATTCATCGGGGAGGGCAATCTTCGCCTGGCTCGGGATCTCTCGGCGTGGGGAGTCCAGCAGCTGGAAAAAGAAGGGGTGGCCACGGGACATCTTCATGTGAGCGGAATCCTTACGGAATCCAAGGACGGCCGCAGGCGGATCCATGGCGATCTCCGTCTCCAAGTCGGCGTGGATGAGGATGTCGAGGCCGTGAAGTCGGTTCTTAAAGACGCCCTGCGCAAGGCGGATAAGGACATGGAGTTTTCCTCTGAGGAGGCCGAGGCTTCCGCTCAAGCGGGGCCGAAGCCCGTGCAGGTTTCGGCGCCCGCAGCGATCGCGGCTGCTTCCAAGGACGTAGAGGTCGCGGAGGCTGTTTTGGAAGAGCCCAGGGCTGCCGTGGAGAATGTTCTCCCAGCCGATGACTCGGTCGGTCGCATGACTCTTGAGATGCTGGAGAAATTCACGCTCACAGGGCCGAAGCCGACGCAGAGAGGGGACGCCTTCCTCTATGCTCAGGGCGCCAAGGCTCTTCCCGCGGAGCTGGAGGCTTCCAATTCCGGCCGGCTTCCCGTGTCCGCAACGGACGGCCGATACGACACGCAGCGCGTGATGCTGTTGCGCAAGAACGGCGACATTTATGTGCTGCTCAAGCAGCCGTCCGGCGAGAAGCCCTTGCGCCTGAAGGTCCCGCCTGAACTGACGCAAGGCATCGTGACGGACTCTTTGGTGGATGTCGCCTTCGATCCTGAGACGGGGATACAGGCGCTCATGCCCGTGGGCTCCTATCGCGCGGATATGATCGTGGGCAGGGTCGTCGCCGGTAAAGACGGCGCTCTGCGCGTGGAAGCCCTTTTCAGCAAGGACCCCGCCAAGACCCTGTATGCGCCTATGCCGCTGGCCAAGGGAGCCTCGGTGAAGGCGGAGCATATCCTGCAGGTATTCGTCCGCAAAGTCGGCGGAAGTTTCGAGGCCGTGCCTTTGCTGGACCTGGGAACTGCGTTCACTCCGGAGATCGCGGCGCGCGAGATCGCCCTGCGCCGCGGCGCGCGAGGCTATTTCGACAGGGCCGTCATCGAGCAGGCCGAGCAGGTCGGCCGCACCCAGGATCCTGCCGCGGATTTCAACCGGATGAAGGAGGCCAAGGGCCGCAGCGAGGATATGCGCGCCTTGGACTTCATCACCATAGACCCCGTGGGCGCCGGAGACCTTGACGACGCTTACTACATCCGCAAAGAGGCCGACGGAGGCTATACGTGGTATCTGGCCACCGCGGACGTGGCCCAGTACGTGCAGCCCGGCACTCCGGCGTTCAAGGCGGCCGCGCGCATCGGCAACACCTTCTATTCCATCGACAAGGAAGGAGTCCCGGAATTCCCCATGAACCATCCGGTGGTCTCCAAATACGTGGCCAGCCTTCTGGCGGGCAAGGACAGCCTGGCCATGGTCACCAAGATGCGCTTCGGCCCGGACGGGACGTTCCTCCTGGACCAGTCCGAGGTCTTCCTGGGCCTGGTGAACGTGAAGGGCCGCTACACCTACGATCAAGTGGGCGCTCTTTGGCAGGGCAAGAAAGACAGCGGTATCGCGCATCTGGAACAAGTCTCGCTCGCGCGGGAACTGGCCTCGAAGCTGGAACAGCAGGATGAGACCCGGGGCAAGCTCGTCCTGAGCCTGCAGGTCGTCGATCACGTCCAGGACGCGGATGGACGCTGGCGCAATTTCATAGTTCATGAGGATCCCCTGGTGAAGGAGTCGCACCGGCTCATCGAGGAGCTCAAGGTCTACGGAAACCGCGTCATCGCCACGCGCTTGAACGCCATCGCCGAAGCTTCCAAGGTCCCCCACATCAGCCGCATGCACCCGCCCAAGGATGAGGCGAGCAATGCGAAAGTGCACAAGCAGATCATGGCCCTCGGCATCGACTGGCCGGAGAAGCAGACCCTTCCGGAATTCCTCCAGGCTCTGAACAAGCGCACGGACCTCTCCGAGGACGTGCGCGAGGCGGCTCAGATCCTCGCGCTTTACAGCCGAAGTTCCGCGCTGTATACGACCGATGACGGGGAGGGGCATGAGGGGCTCGCCTTGGCGGCCGGAGAGTACGACCATCCCTCCACGCCGATCAGAAGGTTCTCGGACATGTACAACCGGGCGCTGCTGGAGACTTACCTGGAAGGCTCTGATCCCCAGGTCGTGTATGAAGGCGTGCTCAAGGACCTTCGCGCGATGGGGTTCAAGGATCTCGACGAGTATCTCCTGCACCTCAACGGCCGCGAGCGGGCCGCCAAGCAGATGGACTACGAGATCGACGACTTTATGTCCGCTTATGAGCTGGCCAAGCCGGAGAATCATAAGGAGTTCACCGGCTACGTCAAGATGTTCAAGGACGGGAAATTCCCGACCTGCACCATCCAGCTGCGCGAGCTCCCCGCGACCATCACCCTGCACGGAAAGGATGCCGAGCCTTATGCTCTCCTCGACAAGGTGAAGGTGAGAGTCAAGGGCGCGAACCTCTTCAGCCTGAAAGTGGACGCATCCATCATCAAGGACGGCTCCGTTGCGACAGGCAAAGAAACCGCCAAAGGCAAGGGCAAGGGAAAAGGCAAAGGAGATAAGGCCTATCCGAAGAACGGGCAGCAGAAAGATCCGCCCAAAGGGAACCCCGCTCACCACAAAGGCAAAGGCCCGGGCAAATACAAAGGCTCATCCGGTGTCTTCAGCGACAGCCAGCTCGACGATATGGGTGCTGTAGTCGGGGCGTCACAGCAATATCGTCCCCGAAAAAAGCACCATCGCTGATCGTCAGCTATCAGCAAAGGAAAGTATTTTAAGCTCCGTCTGGAGAAGGGAATAAGGGTCTGCGGGTACGCGGTCGGCCTCTGCGTTCGGCCGCCGCTCGGCTCTCGCGTCGCGCAGAGGGCTGCGCTCGCTCCGAGACGCCCCGCGGACCCTTATTCCCTGTTCCAGACGGAGCGTTCTTCATCCCCAGTGAGAGACGTCCCATGCTCCGACGTGCGGCAGGGTCGGGTCCCATCGGTCCTCCGGCCCGCCCGGGGACTTCGCCCCGGTTCGTCCTCGGCCCGATCCTCCCGCTCCCTCCGCCCATCGGAGCCCGTTTTTTGTTCCCTAAAACCGTCGATGCATGAAAGAGGTTGATTCTATAGGTTCTGGGCCTTCACGACTTTGTGGCATAACCTCACGGACTCCTTGTCCGTTGCAGGTGCGGCGGAGTTTCACCTATTCCGCTTCTTTAGAGGCGAATAGTTTTTCCACGGTTCGAATGGTTTCTTCCGTGTTCACGCGGGGCTTGCCGTAGCGGTCGGAGAATTCCTCAATAAAGCGAGCGATCCTGTGCGATTCGTACGGTGAAATGACAAACCGTTCGGCGTATGCCACGCACCGTCTGTTGTATTCAATGACAGCATTCCCTCTAATCTTAAACCAGCCGGGAATACCCTGTCGCGAAAAGAAGAGGGCTAGGCTGGGGCTGAACGGAAAAACGATTTCGACTTTTTCTAACCCAAACCCCGCGCCGAACAGTGCCGTTTTATTGCCTGTTGGGACAAACACATTCACCGGTGCATCTGAAGTCGCATAGAAGTTGCCGGACGGCGATATCAGTATTTGCGGCACGAGCTTCATGATGTGTTCGTGTATTTCCTGGACCTGCTGAAGCGACATTAAGAGTGCCTGTTTCTGATCTCCTTCGAGTTTGAAGTATTTGTTGAAGTTTTGAATCTGCTCCCGGAATTCATCAATACTGGCCCATGCAGCGCTTTTTTTGCCGAATTGATCCCACATTTTCTCGACTTCGGCAGGCTGTCTCCCCATCAATTTCCACCATTCGAGGACGAACTTTTCTTCCGCCTCTTTCCCGGCATTGATCGTTCGGGGGACGCGTATGTATTGAAGCGCGATGAAAAGGGCGACCATCTCGACATCGCTTTTCGTGAGACGCACTCCGGGATGTTGAATCCACTTGTCGAGGATTGGTTTCGTCCACCCCTCAACACGCGAGAATAATTGAGTTTCGAGAGAAGTGTCCTTCTCCCCCGTGGGTGTGAAAAACGTATAGAGATCACGTTTGGCCGCCGTTCCAAGGGGAGTTGCTTCTCTTGGGGGACTCCCGCCTCTATCGTATACCCAAAAGCCTGGCTCTCCCCCTTTGCGACGAGTGGCAAAATATTCGAGGTAAAACTGGGGAACGTAGTGATGTCGTCTCGGAACACCTTGAGCCATCGTCGGATGATAGCTTTTCAGAGACGCAGTCACTTTGCGTCGCCTCTCCGCCAGATTGTTCCTAGGAGGGAGGTTCTAACCTTTGATAATAATCGACCCTATTTTGCGTTTCGGGCGTATAGAACCTCGTACAAGTTACGAGCCCGACGGGGTAGGGCTTCCCCAAACTGTTGGCTGAGATTCACTGCGGTCCTAGCGGGCCATGGACGGTTTTACTCCGCTCATCGTGATTCTCGATTGCCGACCGAGTGATCACCCCCCATGCAGTCAGGCTCCCAACGAGACGCTCGATCTCGGCATGAGCCTTCGGGGTTGCGAGGACCAGCCAGCCTTCGGCTACCTCGCTCCGGATATGCCGCCCGCCGTGTTGCATCCAGCCATCACGCCAATGTACGGTCTCAACGGCAAGGTTTCCGTCGGCGTCGAGCCAAGCGAATAATCGATCCGGAGCGGGAGTCCATCCGAGCGTTTTTGCGATCGTCGGGTTGAGCGCGATCCAGCCGTAAGGACCATCGGTGAGAAGCCATTGGTCATTACGAATGATAATTGTATTCTCCTCTCCAAGCTCCACGTAGTCGGCGGACAGTTCGTTTGCCACCCGATGGAATATGTCCTGCTCAGCCTGGTCGTCGCGAGGCCGCGCTTGGTGTGGATGAAGCGTTGCGAAACGGCGCGCCTCGGATGGTGTCGCCCAATCGAGGTTCTTCAATTCGGTCGCTTCGCCCAAGACGATCCGGCCATCAGCTGGATGGTAACGGAGCCGCCCTAAATCTTCGGCCTTTAGTGCATCGATCCATTCATCGTGCTTGGCGAACATGTCATCGCTGAACGGCAGCTTCGAGATTTCGGCCGGTCGTGTACTAGCCTCGATTCCATTAAGATCGGGATCGTAGTACGTGGTTAGATCCATAAGCGAGAGTAAGTCCTGACGTGAAAGTTTGGCAGCGTCATGCAACTCGCCGAGCAGCGCGGACGTGGCCCTCTGAGCCAAAGCCGATCTCGGTCGGACGAAGGCGACCCGCAGCGCGATTCCTTCCAGGTAAGCCCGCACCTTGCGCTCGCCTTCCTCGTTCCATTCGGCTTCAGGCAACCAGCCGCGCATCAAGTCGACGGCCCTTTGGGCCAAGTTCTGGAGCGGAACACCCGACATCCTGGACGTGGCCCGAAGAATGATGTCGAATGGCTTAACGATCTCGATGGGATTCTTCGAGTCCGGGAGAGGCTGGCCGACTTTAAACTTGGGCTTTGGCAACTCGGGCGAAGGAGGCAGCATGGTCAACTTGTACGTCGCCGCGAGTTGCGTATTCGGCTTCGGCGGATCTTTTGGAAATGGCTTTCCAAGCGCGCGAGCGACACAGCGCTGGATCTCTATATCTTCCAGTGGAGTGGCCTTTTCGATCGCATCAACGAAGTCGGCAGAGCAGCGACCGCTCCGAAGCATCGATTCCACGAGTGGCATGAGCGCGCGGGGCCAGACGCCTCTGGACGTCCACTTTTGTTGAACAGTTGCTTCGAGGCAGCTCGGGTCGGCGGCCAACCTCAAGCAAGCGGCTTCCATCGAGGAGCTTGCCAACCTCGCCGGGCTAGTTAGCGCCTCGATAGCCAAATCGAGCAAGGCGGACTCGCTGGAATCCGCGTCCGCGGTAGGCTCGCTCGGCTCATCGTCGGGCAGTGAGGCGTGTTTGAACATCGCCCGGAGATAACCTTCCATTTCGGCCCAAGCTCCTTCGGCGTCGATGTTCAAATCGAAACGGCTCGACATGTCCTTGAGGTTCTGCAGAAGATGGTAGGGGCCCATCGTTTCGCCCGTTTTAATGTCATCGGCGAAAGCCTTGAATGCGCGATCTCTGGCTTCGTTGGCGTCGATTGCTGCCAAGGCATCAATTGCTTTGAGCCGACTGCCGCCATCGTAATGGCTGATCCAGCCAGAGCGGCTGCCCGCGAGTAAAGCTCTCTCTCCCCAGCCTCGCGCCTCAGCGATGCGGCTTTCGGACCGGGCCTTTTCGCTCATAGCCACGAGAAGGTCCGTTGGATGGCTATAACGCTCGACGATAGGCGCCAACAGGATTCGGTCTTCGGGTGTGGAGGTGGCGATGAGCGGAGCGGCGACGGCTCGTACGTCGAAATAGCTCTCGGGCCTGGCCTCATCCAACAGCTTTTGTAGCTGCTTTACGGTCGAACATCTCGCCAACACGTCGAGTTCGCTCAGGACGGTGCCGTCCGGTAGCTTAAGAGTCGACAAATTGCTTCCGTCCGATCTGGAGCGAGGATCCTGTAGGCTGTCGGGAGAAAGGCCAACCCTTCCCAGCGTCGTGGCATTCTTCAAGGCCAATGCGATCCCGTGCTTCCACGCAGGTCGAGCGCGGGCGAAGCCGTCAATGTCCAGACTCCGAATCAAGCGCTTGGCGGCTTCTTCGGCCTCAACCGGCCCTCGCTTCACACGAACGGTTTCGATGAACGATTGCGTCAAACTCGAATCGCCTGAAGTGGATAGTGGGACAAGCGCCGAGGATAGCATCGTCTCGATCAAGTCGAGCGGGCAGTCGGCCCGCTCGAGCGCGGCCTCTACGATTTTCTGGATAGCCTCCTCATACCAGACAATTCCGTGACGTGCGAAATACTTGAACATCTGTATCGCATGAGACGGACTCCACTTAAACGTGGAGACGAGTAGCTCGTTCGCGGCGAGGCGCGCGGCCCTGCCCTCCGTCACATATTCCACGGAGACGACCGCTCTCGCCAGCCACTTCAAAACTTTCCACGACCGATCAGGATGGCGAGCAAGGATCGGCGGGAGCCACTCGAACACATGGTTTAGCTGGTAATCCTTCCGGTAGCCGACGCCGAATGACTTGGCCAGCGATTCCGAGAGTGCGGTGCGGGCGATGTCGGGCTCGCCCAGTATGAGGGCCGTCCTCGCGTGACGAATCGATTCGGTTATCTGCTCGCTGACAGGCTCGTCTTTCGGGGTGCCCGAGCAGAACTTTCGGAATGAGTCGCGAGCCCAGTTCATGTCGTGCCGACTGATTTCGACGATAACAGCCTGCTTCGTAGTGGAAGGCCAGTATCTGTCCGAGTCAGAGTTCGACCATTCGCGTTCCAGTTGTGATTTCAGCGAATCCAAAGCTCCGGGCCCTTGCGATGCGACGGCCTGGAGCAGTGAGATGAACAACTCGTCGCGATTCCCCTGGGCCTCTCGCCATCCAATCCAATCCCGAGTTTCTTGAAAGTCGTGGTTGTGGTACAGTCGAAGAACGCTGAACGCCTCGCTCGCGTCCCCGCCGCTGGGGCCTTTGAGCCATCCGGGTGCCCACATCTTGGCGATGACGAACACAGCCCGCTGGAAATAGGTCCAGCCTTCTTCCTTGGAGTCGGACGAATCGGGCACGGCGGCCTTTGCCGAAGTGCCTGGCTCCATCAGACACTTCAGCCGGAAGAAACGGAGCTTGGCTCCAAAGTGGTCTCCGGGCCACGCTTTCATCTTCTCCGGAACCTCGATTCGCAGCCCCTTTAGAAGAGCGGACGCCCTGCTTCGATCTCCAAGCCTATAGTAGATCTGGGCAAGCTTCGTCCCGAACGAGACGTTCTGTATGTCCCGGTCGGAGATCGCGGTGGCGATGTACTTTTCCATCTTCTTGGCGCGGCCGACGTTGCCCGTGTCAAGGGATTCTTCGGCGGCGGCGATCGCCACGACCAACTTATAGTCGTCGCTACTCTTCGTTGGAGACGTGCCCAGAAGCTCATCGACAGCGTCTCGGTCTCCGCGGTGGACTTCGGCCATTCCGTATTCTGCGAGCATTTCGCCGTGGCTGACCGCATTGGTCACCGGATGCGGCTGAATCTCCAGCCGTGAAAGGTGCTTATTGAGTGCGGCATGAAACTGCTTCGGGGAATAAAAGCTGGCAGCGGCTCTCGACCACGCAATCAACTCCTCGCGCTCGTGGCCAAAGTTCCGCTCCATATCGTCATAGTCCGGCTCAGCGAGCCGAAACACCTTTTCAGCGAGGTCGTTCGCGCCGCGGGCTATGAGTACAGGGCACATCCGAAGAGCTTGCAATGACTTAATGCGCAGCCTCGCACCATCGTGCAAATACTCGGCGGCAGTCGCGGCCTCACCGAGGCCGATTAAAAGCTCGGCGACGTCGCCCTGGCCATCAGAAAATTCAAACCCGCGGGTTTGCATCTCGGAGCCGGACGCGATGAGGCGGATGATCGCCAAGAAGTCCTTTCGAGTAGCTGCAGCGACCAACGCCAAGTTAATGTCGTCCTGAATCGCGTCAAGAGGCCTGTACGAGTCGAATTGGTTGCGAAAATAGACGGGCGTGGCTAGAGTTAGGGCGTCGTCGTGATCTCCAGCGGCGAGTAGATGGTACAACTGCTCAACCTTTAGGCGGTTGTCTTTGGATTTGCCGCAGTGGTCAGCGAGTCGCTTGTGGAGAGCGGCCTCCAGGGATTGGTCCGGCTGCCCCGGCGACGATTCCCCCGTTTTTCGTTCCAAGAACAGTCGAAAGCTGTTGTGAAAAAAAGTCCAGCGGCCCCCGGATGTTGGCTTGAAGTAATGGAGGAATAGTCTCTTGATCCTCAGCACCACGGCGGCTGACTGTTCCCATGCTTCGACTTCGTGCCATTGAAATGGAATTCGTAGTCGGGCAATCAAGCCTAGCAGCGCCACCGTCTCATCTTCGCTTTGGATCTCGCGCCAATATTTTTCGTACGAGTCGTCGATCTGGCCACTGTGCTTGGGTGCGTCTTTTAGGAGGGCATCGAGATCTTGGACTCCAGGAGCCAGGGCTTGGTTCAGTAGTGTGCGTAAAGCCAGCGGATGACCATCCGAAAGTTCGTAGATGCGGGCACGGTGTCGCGGCTTAAGAACGCCCACCTTGTCGGCGATCTTGATAACCCCCATCGTCTCGGGTTTGGACAGGGGAGCCATTTCGATGCGCCGACCCTTCTTCTGGATTTCAAGCTGGACGTCGGTCGGAAGGTCCGGAAGTTGGTCCGTCTGACTGCCAAGTACGAACACGACGCCCTCAGGCACGCCCGCGGGGCTAGGCAGAGAGCACAACAGAGACTTCTGCGGCTTCAACTCCCGGCCAATGTGGTCAAGCCCATCGACCAGAATAAGAGTCTTGATGCCGGTTTTTTTCCAGTCTTCGTGTAACAACTGAAGTTGGGCGGTAAGTCTCTCCTGTAGGTGGCGTTCCTCAAAGGACGGTAACGCCCGGCCGACTCGGAATCCAAAGCGGTCGATGCGCAGGCTCACGTCATGCAGGAAGCTCGCCGCCTCGCCACGCAGCGAGCCTGGCTTTCGAGCTTCTGGCACGTATCCATAGTACCGAACCAACCGATCGCTTCTATTCGAGAGCGCATCGGTCAAGAGCGATGATTTCCCCGAGCCAGGGCTTCCGATAACCGCGATATACCCGCCTTCCGTCTGATTGAGCGCGATCCTCAGTCGCTTCGCGGTCCCTGCGGCCTCGTGGTATTTGTCGTCTAAGGGAAAAGCGTGAACGCTTCGGTACTCTGCTCGTCCCCTCCAATCGAGCCGGTCGAGCAGTTGGGCGACCGTGACTTCGACGAGTCGCTCTGGGCTGCCAGCGATCTTCGGCAACTCGGCGGCCAGCCGCTCGATGTCCGCAAGATGCTGAACCTCATCTACGGACGAGGCGGTCGTCGGAAGTTGGTAGCCAACGTCCAGACTAACGTCTCCAATGAAAGCATTGAACTCTGCGGCGGTTAGCTTCGACGCGGTACGTAAGCCCTCGAGCGCAGGCTGCCATTCGGTGGGAGCCGCCGTAACGTCACCGGCGGCTTTTGCCACGGCCCATCCTTGTGCCAGGAACGCCGCAAAATGCGGTTGCTGGGGCGCAGGTAAGCCGACAGGTACTGACTTTTTCGACGTTGAGGGCCTATCGTTCGTGATCAAGCGCACGCGCGTTGCTTTCGTCGGATGCACCTGTCGAAGTCTCTTCCACCCATCCGCTAACTGATCTATGAGCGCAGGCTTGTCCTTCGAAGGCTTGATGAGATCGTTGAATGTGATAGTTCCAGCGAACTGAGACCATTTCACTTGGTGGCCGGTCGCGGCTTCCGGCGTCACTATTTGAATGTCGTCGACGCGACCAGCCTCAGGATCCGCTACCCTGATCGCGACGAGGCTGTCTTGTCGCAAGGTTCCGATGATGAGGTGGGCGGCCACGCGGTATTGGCCGTTGAATCCCGAGATAGCGCGGCGCTCCCCCATAGCAGAAGGACAGGGCTTCTTGACCTTCTTCTTCATGTGTCTCGTGATTTTAAGATTTTATCAGTTTTAGTCGGATTGTCCGTTGACGCATTATGCGTGCAAGCACGAGGAGATGCTGGCGGCTGGATTTTTTCGGAGGGTGTTCGCCCAGAAGGCAGGTTATAACGTTGTGCAATAAGCGCCTCCACTCGTCGGAGAGAGATTGATACGATCTGGTTTTTTGATGAGTCTTGAACCTGTGAAACAGGAAAAATAAAGACATTCTCCGGCGGATGACGGGGGCGGGAGGATCGGGCCGAGGACGAACCGGGGCGAAGTCCCCGGGCGGGCCGGAGGACCGATGGGACCCGACCACGGCAGCCGGCGGAGCAGAAAAACGACCTCTCACCGGGGATGAGGAACGCCTCCGTCAGGGGCGAAGAATAAGGGGCGGCGGGGCGTCTCGGAGCGAGCGCAGCCCTCTGCGCGATGCGAGAGTCGAGCGGCGGCCGAACGCAGAGGCCGACCGCGTACCCGACGGCCCTTATTCTTCGCCCCTGACGGAGAGGGGATCGGCTTCCCTCAGACTTTCGCTTGACGGTGGGGGGGGCGGCATTCTATAGTAGAGAAAGCTCGTCGGAGGACTAGGCTCCGGCAGCGGAGGGTTTACAGCTATGTTCAAGCGAATCGGTCTTTTCCTTTTGGTCAATTTCCTCGTGATGATGGTCCTCTCGGCCGTGGTCAGCGGCTTGGAGGCTTTCGGCTTCTTGCGCGGTCCAGGGATGCAGTCTCTCCTTATTATGTGCGCGGTATGGGGATTTGGAGGCGCGTTCATCTCCCTGCAGCTATCGCGCTGGATGGCCAAGAGGTCCTTGGGCGTGCAGCTCGTCGATCCGGAGAACCCGCGGGACAGCCGGGAAGCCTTCCTTGTCGAGCGCATACGCATGCTCTCCTCTCGGGCAGGGCTCGCCGTTCTCCCTGAGATCGGAATCTACCCGAGCCCGGAGGTAAATGCCTTCGCGACAGGCCCCTCCAAGAGCCGTTCCCTGGTGGCCGTATCCGAGGGACTGCTCCGGCGCATGGACGATCGTGCCGTCGAGGGCGTCCTGGCCCATGAGCTCAGCCATGTGTCCAACGGCGACATGGTCACCATGACGCTGCTGCAGGGAGTGGCCAACACTTTCGTCATGTTCCTGGCCCGCGTCGGGGCTTTCGCCATCGACAATCTCATGCGCTCTCGCGATGAGAACGGCCGCGGGCTCGGTCCCATGGCGAGGTGGCTGCTCGTCATGGCCTTGGAGATGGTGTTCATGCTCCTGGCCAGCATCGTGATCTACGCCTTCTCCCGCCGGCGTGAATACCGCGCGGATGCGGGGGCCGCCCGCGTTTCAAGCAAGGAGAATATGATCCATGCGCTCGAAGCGCTCAAGCGCACTGCGGGACTCCCGCAGGAGAACCAGCCCTCGTTGGCCACCATGAAGATCAACGGTCGGGGCTCCGGTCTTATGGCCCGACTTTTCTCCACGCATCCGAATCTTGACGCCCGCATCGAGGCATTGCAGAGGCTCGCATGAAAAAGAAGCCCTTGGCCGGCCGCTTCCCGACGGCATCCGGAGGCGGCACTTCCCGCGGGATCACCTTGGTCGGCATATTGATGGGCAGCCGCTCGGATCTGGAAGTCATGGAGCCCGCGGTCAAAACGCTCAAGGAACTGGACATCCCCTGCGAGGTGCGCATCCTCTCCGCTCATCGCGCGCCGGAACTGCTCATGGAGTACATGCGCACCTGCCGCCGGCGGGGGATCAAGGTCCTTATCGGCGGCGCGGGCGGAGCCGCGGCGCTGCCCGGCATGATGGCTGCCTTCACCACGCTTCCCGTGATCGGCGTACCGGTCCGCTCCAAGTCGCTGCAGGGGTTGGATTCCCTGCTCTCCATCGCCCAGATGCCCTCGGGCGTGCCGGTCGCGACCGTGGGCATCGACAACTCGAAGAACGCGGCCTTGCTGGCCGCGCGCATCCTGGCCGTGGAGGATAAGGCCTTGGCCTTGAAGCTCGAGGGCCTGCGCGCCGCCGGAGTGGAAAAAGCGCGTTCCGAGCAGCAGGCCTGATCCTTTCAATGCGGCCGGCGCGGAGCATGCGATGAGGGTCGCGCTGGTCTCTCTTCCGGTTCGTTTCTCAAGCCTGCTGCCCATCGATCTGGGCTATCTGTCCGCCTATCTCAAGAGCCGCGGCCACGACGTGTTCGTCAAGGATTTCAGCGCCGAACTTCCCCTGGAGAACGATTCCCACACGGCGCATTGGGAGGACGAAGCCCGGCAAGAGGAGCTCCTCAGAGGCCGCACGGCCCTTTTGGCGCAATGGGTCCGGGAGATCGCGTCGTTTTCCCCTGACTTCGTCGGCTTCTCGGTATGGGGAGGGCAGGTGCGCTTCTCCGTGCGCGCGGCCGAAGAGATCAAGAAGCTCAGTCCGAAGACCAAGATCATCTTCGGCGGGCCGCGGTTCTTCGGGAAAGACGCTCTTTTGAAGGGGGAAGTCGTGGACTATGCGGTCGTCGGCGAGGGGGAGATCACCCTGGCCGAGATCGTGGAGTCCGGCGGCCATGACCGCCCCATCCCCGGCTGCGTGCGAAGGGCGGGCGGGGAGATGATCGACGGCGGCAGGCGGCCTGAGGATTCCCCCCTTTGCGCGTTTCCTTTCCCGGATTATTCCCCTTTCGACCGAGGCCGCTATCTTCTGCGGAAAACGACTCCGATATTGTTCGGGCGCGGCTGCCGTTGGAATTGCTCCTTCTGCACCCATGGGGAGGTCTGGACGCGCTTTCGTCCCAGGAGCGCGCAGGACGCCTTCGCGGAGATCGAACTGCGCTGCGCCGGCAAGAGCGGGCTTCAGGAATTCTACGTCTGCGATCATTCCATGAACGGGGATATGGGATTCTTAGAGGAGCTCTGCGGCATCATCCTCGATAAGAGCCGCGTTCCCCTGGATTTCACGGGCTTCGGGCAGGTCCATGCGCGGATGCTCGATGAAGGGGTCTTGGACCGGCTCAAGAGAGCGGGATTCAATCATTGGGGCATCGGCGTGCAGTCCGGATCCGATGCGGTCATCAAGAGCATGCGCAGGCCCTATACTTCGGAGCAGGCCGTGCGCGCGCTCGAACTCATGCGCAAGCACGGCATGGACGTCTGCATCGACTTCATCGTGGGCTATCCCACGGAGACGGAGGAGGATTTCCAGAAGACGCTCGCGTTCGCCGAACGGGTCAGGCCCCTGGTCTCGAACATCTCCGTGGCGCCGTTCTGCTGCATCGGAGGCAACGACCTTCACAAGCATCCGGAGCGCTACGATATCCTGACGCATGATCCGCAGGGCAATGCTTGGTCCTCCAAGCACAATACCCCGGAGATCCGCGCCGAGCGCTATGCGCGGCTGATGTCGTTTTTGGAGCAGCATAATGTTCCCAAGCGCTTCTCGGATTCCGACAGGGCTTTCCTTGAGGACAAAGTGGGCGGATCCGGCGGGGGATAGGCCTATAGGCCCATATTCGGGAGGACTCTTGCCCTTTAGTACGCGGGCCTTTGGACTCAGGGAAATATCAGGAGATGCGTCTATACTTCGGATAAGACGCAATAAAAGAGGCTGACTATGAAAGGACTCCTGCTTTCGCTGCTCCTGGCGCCCGCGGCATCCGCCCAGCTCCAGTACGCGGACTTCCATTCCATCCGCAAGGCGGCCCATGGCCGCGCTGCCGCTGTCCAGTCCATCGGGAAGATCGTCTCCGTCGAATATAAGATGGTCGACGGTCCCGCGGCCGAGGATCCCAAGACTCCTCCGAATCTGCAGGTATCGCAGGTCAATGTCCTTTTCAATCAGATCAAGCGGATCCAAACTCATCGCGGAGAGGAGGTGACGATCACCGAGGAACAGGCTCATCGCCTGGTCCAGGGGCTGATCCTCATCGACATAAAGTTCGTGGACCCTATCTCTCAGGAGAGGTGGAACCCGATCCTCGATGATATGGCTGAACTGGCGGCCAAGGAGTTCGGGACGAAGACAAAGGATTGGGATGTGATCATCGACCATATGCTGCAGAAGGCCCTGCTAGATCTTAAGGAGCCCCATAGCAATTATCTCGAACCCAAGCAGGTCAAGGAACTGATGGAGCAGCTCAGCGGTTCCGTGCCGGGCATCGGCGTCCTGATGGGAAAGGTTCCTGAAGGGCTGGGAGTGGGCTTGGTCTTCCCGAATTCCGGGGCGCAGGAAGCAGGCCTGCTGGAAGGGGATGTGATCATCGCCGTCAATGGGAGTTCCATTAAAGGGATGGATATGGAGAAGGCCGTTGAACTTATCCGCGGACCCTCGGGCACCCGCGTGTTCTTAAGAGTCGTGCGCAAGGGCCGGGTCCTTAAGCCTGATTTTCACGTCGAACGCCGCGAAGTCGAGCTGCCCAATGTTCTTTCCAAGATGGCGGCGCCCGGCATCGGCTATATCTATCTGATGGAGTTCGGCCAGAAGTCCGGCGAAAGGGTCCTGGCGGCTGCCGCGGCCTTGAAGAAGCAGGGCGCGAAGTCCATGATCCTGGATGTGCGGGGCAATCCCGGCGGAATCGTGGAGGTCGTGGCTGCGATCTCCTCCGAGTTCCTCAAGGACGGCGATGATATCGTTTCTTTCAAGCATCAGGGGCAGATCGCGAAAAAGGCCGTGACCGTGGGTGACGGAGACTATTGCGATACGCCCGTGGCCGTACTCGTCGACGGGGGCTCTGCCTCGGCCAGCGAGATCATGGCCGGCGCGCTTCAGGATAAGCGCGGCGGCTATACGATCATCGGTTCCCGCAGCTACGGCAAAGGCACGGAGCAGGCGATCATCGGACAAGCGAACGACCGGGCGCTCAAGATCACGGAGAATCGCTGGTACACTCCCGAGGATCGGAACATCGATGCCAAGCACACCCAGGATACCGGCGCCGAGATCCCCGGGACCGGCGGCGTGGTCCCGGATCTCGAGGTGAATGTCTCCGACAAGCAGGCTGAGGAGATCCTCAAGAATATTCAGCTCGAACTTCTGGGCAAGCCGGTTCCCGCTCCTCGCGCCGAGGACCCGGTACTGAAGAAGGCCGTCGAGGTCTTGTCCGGCGCGAATGCCGGATAAAAAAGCGCCGGGCTTCTTTTATCGCCGGCCGTCGTAGAGCTGCTTGTGGATGCTCGCGTCCTTGAGCCCTTGCCGCGGAGACTTAAGGAGCGTTGCCAGTACGCTCAGGAATTCCCAAGGCGTGTAAAGCGAGAATTTCCTTCCTGAACTCACGTGCCGCGCTTCTTTCAGGATCATAAAATCCAGCCCGCGGAGACTGCCCCAACGCTTGAGCGCGCGGCTCAGGAATAATTCCTCTCCGGCCGCGATCTCGGGAGGGAAGCCGCCCACTTCCCGGAAGGCGTCCGCGCGGCAGAATACGAAAGAACCTGCCGCGAGCTTGAAGAGCGCGGAGCCGCAGTTCCATAAAGAGACAAGGACCGTTCCCCATAAAGGCTTGGAATCCAAGTCGATGAGGCTGCCTCCGCCGACATAGCGGCCGCTCCTTGCGGCCTCCAGCATGGAGGAGAGCAGTGCCGGGGAAAGCTCGGAATCCGCGTCGATGAATAAAAGCCAATCGCCCGAGGCCGCGGACGCTCCTGCGTTGCGTGAGCGCGAAATAAAGCGCATGGGCTCGAAAACGACCCGGGCTCCCTCCTCTTGGGCGATGCGGGCCGTGGCGTCGGTCGAGGCGTTGTCGCAGACGATGAGCTCGAATTCCAATCCCGGTTCATGGCAGGACGCCCAGGCCTTGCGCACGCTCCTCAGGCAGGCGGCCAGGAGCTTCTCCTCGTTGTAGGCAGGGACTATTACCGAGAGCTTCAGAGGTCCCTCCGGGGTTCCGTGAGATTCTCGATGATTTTTCGGGCGTGCGGAAAGCGCGCGACGAGCTCCTGCTGCCTGCCCATCTCGAAATCCGAGAAGTCGAAGCCGGGAGAGACCGTGGCGCCGACCAAGGCGTACTCGGCTGCGGGTGCGGGCTCCGCGCCGAACCAGGCGCCGGAGGGCACTGCGTGCTGGAGCTTTTGTCCTGCCAGGACCTCGGGGCCCAGCAGGGTCCTGCGGACCGCTCCATTGGGCAGGATCTCCGTGATCGTCAGGGGGCCGCCGAGATGGAAGTGCCAGAGCTCATCGGAGCGCAGGCGATGGAGTTTTGAGACGGTCCGCGCGGGCAGGAGAAAGAGGATGGCCGTTGAGAAGCTGCGGGGGTTTTCGTAGGCCGCAGGCAGTCCGACGCGGGGGATCGTCCCGGTCGAGCGGTACGTTTCCCGGTAATATCCGCCCTCCGGATGCGGCTGAAGTCCGTAGAGATGTATAAGTTCTTCGACGCCAGGAAGTCCCATGCGCCTGATTCTCCCTCTTTGACGTTCCTTTTTCCAGTTTATTGTTTTTTTCTAAAAGCAGGGAAGAGAAAGTTTCAGCGGCCGCCTTCCTTGACGAATGGCCCATACCCACGACTCGACCTCACTCGGCTCAAACAGCGGGTGGCGGAGGGGATGGAGACCTTCTTCCCGCTCCATTCGTGCGGGTGGAGGGTATGGGGCGGGAAGAAGGTCTCCATCCCAGGCCGCCAGGACCCGCAGAAAAAGTGAGTGAGGTCGAGTCTCTTAAATCTATTGCGCGGAACGCGGAGCCCTGCTAAACTAACGGCGTGAGCTACCGCGTCCTGATCATCGACGATTCCGCGCTGGTGCGCGCCCTGCTTCAGGAGATGCTCCAGGCGCTTGGGCATCAAGTTGTGGGGCAGGCGGGCAACGCCGCCGACGGACTGCAGTCTTGGCGCAGCGAACATCCGGACCTAGTGCTCCTCGACATCTCCCTGCCGGACCAGGACGGGTTCCTCGTCTTGGAGGAGATGCGCGGCGAGGAGCCTTCCTTGCCGGTGCTCTTCGTCACGGGCAATACCCAGAAAAAAGTTATCGAACGGGCCCGCGAGCTCAAGGCTTCCGGAGTGCTCAAGAAGCCTTTTGACGCGGCTCGACTGGCCGCGGCCATCGAGGCGGTCGGCGCCGGACGGTGGCTTTCGTGAACATGAGCGAGGTTCAGAAAGAGAAGGTGACCCGCCTTCTGGAGTCCGGCGTGGCTCACAGCACTGAACTGCTTGGGCTCATGTCCAAGACGCAGTGGGGGATCATGACCTCCAGCGTCAATGAGATCCCGGTCGTCCGGCTCCTCTCTTGGTTCCAGCGGGAGAAGAGTCCCTGCATCGGCGCGAGATTGCGCGCGCGCGCGGACGTTCCTTTGGAATTCCTCATTCTTTTCAATGAATCCAGCGCCAAGGCCGTGGCGGAGGCGGTCACCAAGCCCATCGAGGACAAGATCCGTTCCTTGCCGGATTGGGTCGCGGTGAGCATCGGCGAGATCTCCAATGTCCTGGCCCAGGGAGTCATCGGCGCCCTGGCGGATGCGCTGGACACCATGATCATACTCTCGGTGCCCGAGGTCCAGAAAGGCGCGCGCAGCCGGATCTTGAGCGAGGCGCTGGAGGCTTACGATGGACGCCAGGACCTGCTGGTGACCTCCCAGGTGAACATGTACTCGGAGAATCTCGCGGCTGAGTGCAGCATGATCATCATCGTCAATGCTGACTGCTTGCGGCGCATGCTGAACTGACGTGCGGCTTTTCCTTCCGGCGTTGCTCCTCCTTTTTTCTTGCCTGCGGAATGCATCCGCCGGACTCTCCGGCGGCGCGGAACTCGCTCGCGCGGACCGGCTCTTCGAGCAAGGACGCCATGAAGAGGCCTTGGCGGTCTATGAGGGCATCTCTCATGGGGTCGGAGAGAACGCATTCAAGGCGTTCTACCGCGCCTGCGAGTCCGAGGCGCTGCTCATGCGCACGGGCGCGGCGCTGGAGCGCTCTCGCAGGGCTGCTCAGCCCGAGGATCCGCTGAGCCGTCTGCGCCTGCGGCTGCTCAAGACCGAGCTGGCCTTGGCGTTCCTTCATCAGGAAGGCGAGGGCCTGCCTGCCGATGAGATCGCGGGCGCTACCGAGACCTTCAAGCGTACGGCTCAGCAGTGGCGCAAGGAGATCGACGATGGGTATCGGTCTCTCTGGTTCTCCAGGAAAGGCATGGCGGGCCGGCGTGTGGAGCAGGAATCCTACTTTTTAGACGCGGATCATGCGGACAGCGCCAGATACCCGACCCTGCTCGATGTCTATGCCGACCGCTTCTCTCAATGGGTGCTGGGGGATGCCGGCATCCCCGCCGGGAACCCTCGGCCGGACCCGCTCATCTTCCTTAAAACCGATTTCACCGCCGACCTTTTTCCCGGCGCTCCAGCGGCCGTGCAGGCCGCGGCGATCTATGAAGAGGCGTTCCGCTTGGATGGAGAGGGGAGGGGCCGCGCGTCCGAAGAGTGGCGCATCGAGAGGCTCATGATTCCTTTCCGGCGGCCGGATCTGGTCGCGGCTTTCAAGGACCCGGCCGCCGCGCAAGACACGGCCGCGGCCGTGCTCCTGCGCTGGCGCAAGGAGTCCCGCAGTCCCGAGGCGCGCGCGCGGGCGGGTTATGAGGCCGCGGTCTTGATCGACGGACGAGGCCGTCGGGACGAGGCCGTGCAGTTGTGCGGCGAGATCCAAAGCTCCGCGCCTCGCTTGGCGTCCGCGCAGGGCTGCGCCCAGCTTTGCGCCGAGATCCGCAGGCCGGAACTCATGCTCGGCGCCCGTACGGTCCCGCCTCCCGGCAAAGCGGCTCTGCATGTGAGGAGCCGGAATCTTTCCACGGTCTTTCTGCGGCTCTATGCCTTCTCTCCGGAGAAGGCGTCGGCTTCGGGAGCTTCCCGCGAGATGGGCGGCTGGTCCGCAGTCCTCAATGGGATCGATGAGGCCGTCCTGCGCAAGGTCTTGTCCGAGGAGAAGCCCCTGAAGGCATGGTCCATCCCGGCCAAGCCCGCGCGGCCCTACACGGAATCGGAGAATGATGCGGAGGTCCCCGAGGCAGGGATCGGGCTCTATCTTGCGGTTGCTTGCTCCGACGCCTCGTGCCAGGCCGGTTCCTCCTTGGTGAGCGCGGCCGTGCTCGACGTCACGAACGCGCTGCTTGTGGGCTCTTCGGGGCTATCCATCCCGTCCTCGGATCTTTTGGAGAGGACGAAGGGACCCTCGGAGATCACGGCCGACGCATTCTGGCTCTATGCGTTCGACGGCCGCAATGGGACGCCCTTGCCGGAAGCGGAGCTGGATGTGTTCCTGGGCCGCGATGACCGGACGCCCGAGCGGCGGAGCATAAGAACGGATGCCTCGGGACGCGCCGCGATCCCAGTCTCCTTGGATCTGCGCAGGCGGGAGGCCCGCACGAACTGGGCCGATCCCTTGCTCCGGCATCCCAAAGGGACGGCTTTTCTGCGCGCTCCATTGACGCTGGATTCCTCGGCGCCCCAAAGGCTGCGTCTTTTCCTGGAGACGGATCGGCCGGCCTATCGGCCCGGCCAGAGCGTGCGCTGGCGCGCGGTCTGCGTCGAAAGAGGAGGCGCGGGATTCTTGGCCTATAATCGGGCTCCCGTTCGCGTGCGGCTCATCGACGCGGCCGGGCAAGAAGCCGACTCTTCCTCGCTGCGGCCCGGAGCTTTCGGCGCTGCGGCAGGGAGTTTCGTCCTTCCCATGGGCCGGCCCCTGGGTCGCTGGAGCTTGCAGGCATCCCTGGAGGATGGGAGGGACTCGGCCTTGGCGGACTCCTCGATCTCCGTCGAGGAATATCGGCGGCCGGAGTTCGAAGTGGAGCTCTCCACTGATTCGAGCGCATGGATCTTCGGCCGGTCCGGCGAGGTTCGGGGGAGCGTCCGTTATCTATTCGGAGGGGCGGTCCGGTCCGCGGAACTGGAGTATGCCGTCTATCGGGAGCCCTCTTGGGAGGGCTGCGGGCGGCCGCGTTCTTGCATGATGGAGGGGGGGCGCGAGGAAGTCCTTCGCGGGCGCGTACGCTCCGATGAGAATGGAGGATTTTCTTTTGCGTTCACCCCGCGCTTGCCCGACGGCGAGGATGCGTCCGCGTCGTCCATCCGCTTCCTTGTCCGCGTCGAGGCGAGGGAAGCCGGAGGGCGCACGATCTGTGCGCAAAGAAGCTACGCGGCGGGCGCCTCTTCCTCGCTCGCTTCCATGGAGCCGGAAACCGCTTTCCTGTCTTCCGGGCGCGCCTTCAAGGTGCGCCTCGGGATCGCGGATCTGGAGGGCCGAGGCGTCCCGGGGAAAGGGGAATTCGTCCTTTCGAGGATCGACAAGCTCCCGAAAGCGGAGCCTCCTTCCGGCGGGGCGGAGGGATCCTGGGAGTCCCCCGGACTCTCGGAGCTCTATTGGAACGCGCCGGACGCCGTTCAGATCCTGCGCGCGAGCGTGACGTTCTCCTTGTCCGGCGAAGCGGAATTGCGCTTCCCGGGAGTCGCTGCCGGGCTCTATCGCCTGGAACTGCGCGCGCAGGATGAGCAAGGCGGCAGGCCCAGGCGGACCTTGGTCCTGCCCTGCGTGGACGCCAAGACCGGGCGCGTGCCGCAGCGCTTGCCCGGCGCAGCGCTCTCTGAATATCCCTCTTACGAAGCGGGGCAGAAAGCGCGCCTGCTCATCGGCTCGGCGGAGGTCCTCGGCCCGATCCATGTGGAAGTCTTCGCGGGGAACAGCCTGCTGGCCCGCAGTGCTTTGCCCGAGGGCGGAGTGCGGCTCTTCGAGGTGCCGGTGCGCGAAGCGTATCGCGGAGGGTTTACGGTGCGCTGGTTCGGGGTCCGGGATTTCCGCGTCCACTCGGGCTCGGTGCATGTCCCTGTCCCATGGGCGGATAAGCGGCTGAAGCTTTCCCTTCATCACGATCCGGTCCTGCGGCCCGGGCAGAAGGCTTCCTGGTCGCTGGAGGTCCTGGACTCTTCCGGGGTCCCGGTGCAGGCGGAGGCCGGCATCCGGATGTTCGATCGTTCCCTCGAATATTATGTCGAAGACTCGGCCATGGACCTGGAGTCGCTTTACGCGCAGGAGGGGGGGCCGCTTCCCGCGCAGGGATCCCTTTATGAGCGGGACGGGATACAGCTCCCTGTCGAGAAAGGCTGGTTCCGTTCCCTGATGGGGGCGTTTCCTGGACGGGTGAGGCCTCCCGCGCCTGCGCCGGGGTTCCGCTTCGGACGTTCTTTCTCTCGCGGGAACATGAGAAGCATGATGCTCATGAACGACGGCGGGCTGGCCGGTTCCGCCGCTCCGGCATCTTCCGAGATTTCCGGGCAAGCAAGGCCGGAATCGTCCCGAAAGGCCCAGGGCGCGCGCGAGGTCGATCGAAAAATGGACGCGGAACCGATCCGCAAGGATTTCTCGGAAACGGCTTTCTATGAGCCGCAGCTGCGCGTGCGGGACGGCCGGGCGGATTGGAGCTTCCAGGTCCCGGAGCAGCTCACGGATTGGAAGGTGGTCGCGACGGCGCTCACGCGCGACGTGAAGACCGGGTTTCTGAGCGCAAGGACCGCCACGCGCAAGGAGCTCATGGTGCGCTTGGAGATGCCGCGCTTTTTGCGCGAGGGAGATGAATCCCAACTGCTGGCGGTGGTGCATGATCAGACCGAAGAGCCGCGCGAAGGGAGCCTCCGCCTATCCATCGAGGGGCCGCAAGGAGATGCGCTGGCGCTTTTTGGAGCGAGCGGATCCGAGCGTCCGCTCCGGATATCCTCGGGGGCTTCGGTCCTATCGGCATGGAAGGTGCGCGCGCCCTCGGAGCTCGGAGAATTCCGCGTCCGGGTCGCGGTGTCCGCCGGAGGGCTTTCAGACGCGGAGGAGCGCATCCTCCCCGTATTGCCTTCCCGCGAAAGGCTCGTGGAGAGCAGGGCCGCGGTTTTGGAAGGGGATTCCTCCGCGGAGCTTTCGTTGGAGTCCTTGCGGCGCAAGGATACCTCCCTGCGGCAGGAATTGCTCCAGCTCCAAGTCGAACCGCAGACGCTGCTTTCCGCGCTCAACGCGGTTCCGTTTCTCATGAGCTATCCCTATTCCTGCGTGGAACAGACCCTGGACCGATTCCTGCCGCTTTCCATGATCGAGGCGGTTTATCGGAAAAGTCCGGCCTTATCCCGCGCGGCTGCGGCGCTTCCCCGGCGCGCGACCGGCCTGCCGGCCTGGGAGGCTGAGGATTCCCGGCGCGGCGTCCGGCTTTCGGAAAGTCCTTGGATGGCCGATGCCCAAGGCGGCGCGGAGCTCCGGGATCTCGCGGACCTGCTCGATCCCGCCAAGGTGCTCCAGCAGAGGCAGGCGGCTCTTGAGGGTCTGCGCGCGGCTCAGCTTCCGGACGGCGGCTTCCCATGGTTCGCGGGAGGCAGGGCGGATCCGTATATCACGCTCCTGGTCTTGGACGGCTTCGCGGAGTCTCAGCGCTGCGGGGTGGAAGTTCCCGAGGATATGGCGGACCGGGCTCTGCGCTTCATCTCCGCATGGGGCGGCGGCCGCGGGCGGTCGGCGGAGGAATTCCAGGCATTGTCTCTTTATGCCGCGTATATATTCTCATCCTTGCCGGAGCGCTTTCGTGTTTTGCCGGGCGCGGCGCGGGCCAAGCGTTCGGCCCGGACTTGGCTGGAATCCGCCGTGCGGCGGCCGGAAGCGCTCTCGCGGCTGGGGTGCGCGCAGGCGGCTCGGGCGTATGCTCATCTTGGGGAGCCGGCTAAGTCCCGCGTCTTTTTGGATCGCGCGATGCAGGGGCTTGTCGAGGACCCCGTGACGGGCGCCTCTTGGCAGCCGGAGAAGTCGTCTTGGCGCTGGTATCAGGATACGGTGGAGACGCATGCGTTCATGCTCAGGACCCTGCAGGCCCTTCTCCCGGAGGATCCCCGCATCTCCGGCCTGGTGCGCCGGCTGCTTTTCAGCCGCACGGGTTCTCGCTGGCGCTCGACCAAGGATTCCGCGGCCGCGGTCTATGCGCTCTTGGAATACTTCCAGGCGCGCGGAGCGCTGGAGAAGGGCGACGATTATTCCGTCAAGTGGGGCTCCTTGTCCGAACGGATCCAGGTCAAGCCCGAGGAGGCCTTATCCAAGCCCTTGCGCTGGAGCCGGGGAACAGCCGTTGTTCCCGAACTCCGGACTCCCCAACTGCGCAAGTCCGGGTCCGGGACCGCGTTCGCATCCTTGACCCATGTGTATTCCACGGACGCCGCGGTCGAGGCATCCTCCTCCGGACTCTTGGAGGTCCGCCGGGGATACTATCGCAGGATGAAGGAAGGCGTCGGCTGGCGTCTTGTTCCCTTGAAGCCGGCGGAGAGCGTTCATGTGGGCGATGAGATAGAGGTCCGGCTCGAGCTTTCCGCGAGAGGGGACCTCGAATACGCGCATCTGCGCGATCCGCGGCCGGCCGGCTTCGAGTCTTCAGATCTCCTTTCCGGCTGGAAATGGGACGGGATCGAGCGTTATGAGGAGCCGCGCGATTCCGCCATGGAATTCTTCCTTCCCAGGCTTCCTCGGGGAGAATACACCCTGTCCTATCGCGTGCGGCCGACGACTCCGGGCAGCTATCATGCGGGTCCGGCAGTTTTGCAGTCCTTGTACGCCCCGGAGTTCGGGGCGCATTCCTCGGATTTCCGCCTCACCGTCGAATAAAAAAGCCGCCCGCGACATCGCGGGCGGCTTTTCTTTGAGTCGTCATTCCGGCAAAAGCCGGAATCCAGCTGCTTATCTTATCGCGAGCCCTTACTTCAGCAGTTCGAGGGCCTTCTCAAGCATGGGGTCGGCCGGGGAGTTCTCCACCGGCGCATTCAGCATCTGCCGATAGATTCCGTCCATCACCGCGGCGGTGGAGGCGTCATTCATGGGGACCACTGCGTCCGGCGTGATGCCTCCCTTTCCCTTCTCGTCTTTTTGGATGCACTGGCCGGAGGGCGTATACCAGTGTTCCAGGGTCATCTTCAATACCGAGCCGTCCTGGAACTTGAATATCCCTTGAGCGGAACCCTTGCCGTATGTCCGCGAGCCCACTACGACGGCATGCTTGTTGTCCTTCAAGGCGCCGGCGAAGATCTCGCTTGAGGAAGCGGAATGCCCGTTGACGAGCACGGCCACGGGCAGGTCCGAGAACTCGCCGTCTCTGTCCACGACCCAGCGCTGCGTGGCGCCCTTCTTGTTCTTGGTGCTGAGGATGTTCTGCTCTTTGTTGAGGAAGAAGGCCGCCATCTCCACGGGCGGCACTCCGCCGCCGTTTTCGCGAAGATCCACGACCAGGGCGCGCATGCCTTGGCTGCGCATCTTCTGGACCTCGGCCAGGAAGAGGTCGGTGGTGGAATCCTTGGCGCCCTTTTTCGTCGCAGGGCGGAAGCTCGTGATAAAGACATAGCCTACGCCGGAAGGCAGCATCTTCGCCAGGAGGTTGGGCACTTCGATCTTGCGGCGAGTGATCGCCAGCGGGATCGTTTCGACCCGGCCTTCGGCATCCTTGCGTTGGACCAGGAGTTGGACCTGCGATCCCTCCGTCCCGGTCACGAGGCCGGTGACCGCATCGCTGTCGAGGTTGAGGACGTCTTGGCCGCCCACGGACAAGATCTGATCGCCGGGCTTGATGCCCGCTTCTTCCGCGGCGCTGCCGGGGATGGCGTAGAGAATTCCCAGAGGCTTGCCGATTTTCTTTTTCTCGAAAGCCGCGCCTATGCCGGAGTATCCTCCGCGCAAAGACGCATCGAAGGCATTGTATTCCTCCGGGTCCATGAACCTGGAGAAGTGATCGAGCTGCGCGGCCATGCCTTTGACGGCCCCATAGAAGAGCTTCTTCTTGTCTATGGAATCGCCGGAAGCCTTGCGGATATCCTGAGCGACCTTATTGATGAAAAGGAGCTGGTCCTCGGAGAAAGTATAGGAGTTCTCCGGCTCGATGGCCTTTCCCTGCTTGGGGGCGGAGAATTTCGGGGTCTTGAACCGGTATTTCGGATCGAGCTGATCCGTCATTCCCTTGAGCGCTCCGGCGAAGAGCTTCTTTTTATCCACCGTGTTGATGTAGCGGTCGGTGATCTTTCCGGCGACCTCATCGATGAAAAGGAGCTGGTCCTCGGTGAAGCCTGGGGAATCCTCCGCTGTCGCTTCACGGCCTTCGCCTATGGGAGGGACTTCTTCAGCGGCGAGCTTCAGGGACTTTTCGGGCGCGAAGGCCGCGTCCGAGACCGCCAGCGGGACCTTCAGGCCGCCGAGGCTGGGGATTTCGAGCGGGCGGGCTTGCGCGAGCGCGGGAAGCAGCAACAGAGCGGACAACATTTTCAAGAGGCTCATGATTCTCTCCTCGGGGCTTCGCTCGCAGGCCGTCTTGCGGGCTCCGCCCAGTTGACGCGGGTCAATGACCACGGTAAATACTCTATCAAGGGCCCTTTCCAGGAGCGTGAGTCCAAAGGGCATCCGCGCATGCGCAATGGGCCTATCGGGACCTGGGCCCTCGGGCGGGGGATTCTGCGCGATGACTGAAGGCTCCAAGTTTATCTGATATCATTTGCTCCTTCGCGATGCGAAGAGGGGTCCGCAGAGGGAGGGTTTCAATGAATTCCAAGGAGAAGATCCATTTCGTGGGCGTGGGCGGGCAAGGGATGAGCGCGCTGGCGCAATTCCACGCTTTCGGCGGAGCTCAAGCGACGGGATCGGACCGCTATCTCGACCGCGGACAGCTTGCCGACGTGCGCGGGAAGTTCTCGGCCCTGGGCATCCGCTTATTCCCGCAGGACGGCTCCGGCATCGATAAGGATACCGCGCGGGTGGTGCTCTCCACGGCCATCGAGGACTCCAACGCCGACTTGGCCAAGGCCAAGAGCCTGGGCACGCCCGTGATCCACCGCGCGGAGTTCTTAGCCGAGCTGGTGGCCGCGCATCGGACCCTGGCCGTGACCGGGACCAGCGGCAAGTCCACGGTGACGGGCATGGTCTTCGAGGTCCTGGATGCTTGCGGGCGTTCTCCTTCCGTCATCACCGGCGCCGGGCTGCGCCTGCTTGAGGCGCGCGGGCTCGTGGGCAATGCCGCGCGCGGGACGTCCGACCTGCTCGCCATCGAGGCCGATGAGAGCGACGGCAGCCTGGTGCGCTACCGTCCCTGGCTGGGGGCTCTGCTCAGCATCGGACGCGACCACAAGGAACTGCCCGTGCTTTTGGAGATGTTCAGGACCTTCCGTGCCGCCAGCGGCCGATTCGTGGTGAACGCGGATGTCCCGCTTTTGAAGGAATTCCAGCCCAAGAGCACGACGTTCGGATTCTCCGAGGGTTCCGCGGTCCGCGGCGCCGGCCTGCGTCTGGAGCCCGGTCGTCTGCGCATGGACGTCAACGGAGTGCCCTTCGATCTTCCGCTCGACGGGAAGCATAATGCGGAGAATGCCCTGGCGGCCGCGGCTATCTGCATGGAGGTCGGAGTCGAACTGAAGGATTGCGCCAAGGCTTTGGCTTCCTATCGCGGGGTGATGCGGCGCTTCGAGCGCGTAGGGACCGAGCGGGGAGTGACGGTCATCGATGATTATGCCCATAACCCGGACAAGGCCAAGGCCGTGCTGGCCGCGGCCAGGCTCTGCGGCAAGAGGCTGCTCGCCATCTATCAGCCGCATGGCTTCGGGCCCACGCGCTTCGTGCGCAACGAGCTCATCGAGGTGTTCTCCTCCATGCTGGGCAGCGAGGATGTCCTATGGATGCCGGAGATCTATTACGCGGGCGGGACTGCGGTCAAGGACATCTCCTCCGCGGATATCGTGAAGGCGGTTTGCGAGAAGGGACGCAGGGCGTACTTCTGCCCTGAGCGCGGCAGCATCCCCCAAGCCGTGGCCAAAGAGGCCCGCTCCGGGGATGTGGTGCTTCTCATGGGCGCCCGGGACCCGAGTCTTGGGGATTTCGCCCGGGACTTGCTTCAGGCGCTGCAATAGGGGAAAAAAAAGCCATCCTTCCTATATAAAGGAAGGCGGTGCGGTCGGAGCGCCCGAGATCAGATCTTGCGGACTTTGGCCGCGCGAGGGCCTTTATCCGACTGCTCGATCTCGTATTCTACAGCCTGATTCTCGGCCAGGGACTTGAAGCCGTCTCCGGTGACCGCGGTGTAGTGCACGAAAAGGTCTTTGGATCCATCATCAGGGGTGATGAAGCCGAATCCTTTTTGGTCGTTGAACCACTTGACTTTTCCAGTAGGCATCGATGCTTTCCTCACTTCACGAGAGTCATAAGGCGCGTCTCTCAGAAGTATAGACAAACCGTGCAACCGCATTCAACCATATGGTGCCTCGACCTCACCCAGTTTTTCTGGCGGGTCCTGGAGCAGAGGGGAAACACCCTCCCTTCCCCCGGCGCCCCTGGGAACAAGTTCCCCCCAAGCTACGGGGCCCCCTTCACGGGAGCGGGAGGG
>Ga0172379_10000491_pt1 | contig 98525 bp, 79 predicted proteins | sample GrowelOW334metaG_FD_119756 | JGI IMG/M metagenome (GOLD analysis project Ga0172379, IMG submission 119756) | Groundwater microbial communities from an aquifer near a municipal landfill in Southern Ontario, Canada - Groundwater well OW334 metaG | ecosystem: Environmental > Aquatic > Deep...
AATTGCCAATGGGAAAAAGTCAGTTGAAGAAGTTTTAAAAGCATGGCGCTTGGCAAAAAAGATTCAAAATATTCCCGAAAACAACGATTCAGACATCATTTAGAATAGGTGGTCAAAGTCCTGGTAAAGGCATGTAATGTGCTTTGTAGTATGTATAAAGACAAAATACCCACAACCGCTTTTGCCGAGTGCTTCAACATGTGTAACATTCCTATTCGCTGAAAAAAATGACAACTGGTGAACGAATCGGAAGTGTAGCGGCAGTGGCTACTTTGTCAATGTAAGCCGGACATTAACGCGTAGCGTATGCCATGAGCCCCGTATGAAAATTTTTCTGCGCCTGTACCAGTTTATCGTGATATGCGCCCCGTTGTTGCAGGTGCCGTAAGCATTGTTGTGTTTCAGGGGCACAAGAGATTGGAGATACCTTGTTGGCAAGTAGATCCAGGGCGAAAAGAATGAGATTCGAAAACTCGAGAAGCACATATGCATTAAAGGTATCCGTGTATGTTGGCGACCTTGGGTATGCCATGAGGCGAGCTAAATTAATGAGTTTAATCCTGAAATTGGGGCGTTCGGTCTCGGCGCTGTTGTGTTTACCTTGTGTCGCAATGAGGGTGTTTTGAACGATATTGGTTGCGTGGCGCATAAGTTCGATTTGGAAATCGCTTATACTGTCAGGCAAAATACCTTCCACCGTGGGGACCGAAGGTTGGCTATCGATAAATGCATTATAGACGCTGAGGCCGCTGAGCAGTTCGTTTGTTGGAAGTAGATGGTTATTGCAATGATTCCCTATAAGATCAAACACACACATGATTTGATTTTCCAAAATAAGCACTAAAAAATTTTGGTCGCTTGGCGCCAACGTTGAGACAAGTTCTGAAATTTCGGCTTTCTGTACCTCATAGTGAGATGCAACGAAAATGGATTCTTCTAAGTGTGTGTCAATTTGATCCAGATCCATTGATGCCATACTCAAAAGCTGTGGTATGCAAAATTGGCTTACAAGTGCACAAAGAGCGATCTGCTTTTTCATGAGAATCTCCTTTTTGTGAAGAATAACTTTTGTGGCAACTGACTTTTGGTGGGAGCTTAACGCCCTGATGCCCTTTGTCAACGTATGGTGATGAAAGCGTTATTCGGTTCCAAAATAGCGGTCACCAAAGTCACCAAGCCCTGGAATAATAAATTTTTGTGGATTGAGCTCTTTATCAATCGCGGCAACAAGAATTGTTATCCCGGGGAACGCTTTCTTAACTACATCAAGCCCTTGTTGCGCTGCAATGACGGCGACAAAAAGAATGCTGCGCTGAGCAATGCCCTTTTTAGTCAAGATATCAAGCGTTGCACATGAACTTCCACCTGTGGCGATCATGGGATCAAGCATGATAACTTGTTCAGTTCCGGTGAGCTTTGGAATGTTATTGTAATAAAGCGTTGCAATTGCAGTCTTTTCGTCACGGCGCAGACCGACACAGCCAATTCCCGCGCTGGGGAAAAGTTCTACAAACGCAGGTAGCAACGCAAGACCCGAGCGTAATATTGGTACAAGTACTATGGGTTGAGTGAGCGTGATGCCATCCGATTTACCAAAAGGAGTGGCGACGGTTATTGGCGTAGCGGTGAGGTGGTCGATTGCTTGTTGGGCCAAACATTGGGCGAGCTGGTGCGCATGTGCGCGAAATTCAGCACGTGTCAGTTCTTTGCGGCGCAGCTGCGTAATCAGTATGTTGGTGAGTGTATTCATAATGTCCCCATTGGAAGAAAACTAGTTTTAACAACTTGTATTACGGTAAGATTGGCAAATTGAAGATGTCAACAAAATGAAAGGGAACGACGGTGCATAGAATTCGTTTTAAAGATCGTGAAGAGGCCGGAGAAAAATTGGTGCATAGGCTTAAACAATATAAACAAAAAACCGGAGTGGTTGTTCTTGGGCTTGCTCGTGGCGGTGTTATTACAGCATCTGCGATTGCACGTGCCTTGCAGGTTCCATTGGACGTTATCGTAGTTCGTAAAATTGGTGCTCCTGGTAATGCAGAGTTGGCTATTGGTGCCATAACTGCTCATGGAGCGCAGGCTTTTAATATGGTACTCATCAAGCAGGTTGAGATTCCTCAGTCATATATTGATGACTCGGTGGCTCGAGAGAAAGCAGAGTGTGCACAGCGAGAGCATCTTTATCGTGTACATAAATCGGTCATGGATCTTACCGATAAAACAGTGATTTTGGTTGATGATGGAATTGCCACCGGCCTAACGATGGAAGCCGCAATCAAGGACGTGCGCAAGCGAGGATCAAAGACGGTTGTAGTAGCAGCGCCTGTAATGCCGGCAGATGTTGTTGATCAGATAAAGCCATTGTGCGATGAACTGTTTTTTTTAATCGCGCCAGAAGATTTTTTGGCGATCGGAGCTTTTTACGTAGATTTTACTCAGGTTACTCATGACAAGGTGATTGCCGCGCTTAAGGCACAGAATTAATATGTGAGGCAAAAAATATCGGGGCTGAATAACTTCAGCCCCGATATTTTTTAACGATTTGTGCTTAGCACTTACATTCTTTATCCGTACAAGGACATTTTTTCCCGTTGCACGAGCAGCTTCCGCCTTTATTGCATTTGCAATTGGGGCATTTGCAGTGGCAACGGAGCGGCTTGCAGCCTTGACATCCTCCGCAGCCTTTGGTCTCTTTGTTATCCATGTGATCCTCCTTTGGATTAATGGGTTGATGGGATCAATTGGTGATTAAGATTGCGTGTGTCGTAACGAGTTATCGGCTCTGGTTTACTCTTTCGGTATTCTCGTTCGGGCCAATATGTTCTTTCCTTACCACAGCCTGCCAGAAATAACAAACCCATAACTAGAGAACCCACAAACATCCACAAATTATGGCACATAACTTCCCCTCCCCCAGCGCGTATTAAATGTTTTGAATGATTTGTTGCGTGGCGGCATCGGTTGGCGTTTTCCTATCTTTGGTAATTGGCTCAAAGAAACGTCGTATGCCCAGAGCGTAGGACACTGCTGCTTCATTATCGTTGCGGCCAACAACGTAAAAAGGTGGCAATACCATTTGTCCCCCATTGGTACACATAGCATCGCCCTGGCTTATATAGATGTTGTTGGGATGCGAAATGATTACCAGCGCAAGTGGATTGATTATCAGGTTGGCTGGTATTTTTTCAGTGGTAACATGCCAATATAGATTATTTTTTGTGTCTGTTTTGCGTTCGCATGTATAAATAATTGCGGGCACTCCAGGGACGAACTTGCGATGAGAAAACGTGTTTTCTTTGATATTTACCAACTCAATTCGTGGCGTGATAACGATATATACTTTTGGCGTTGTGTGTCGCAAGGGAAATGATATAAGGCCGTCGGGATCTGAAAAATCCATATAGCCACCATAGATGCAGGCAAATCCGCTGAGCGAAAGATCTTTGTAATCTTTTAGTTTCTGCCCAGCTCCCGCGACAACCTCTCGTTTAGGGTGGGTCAAATATATAACTATGCGGCTGTCTCCGACCGCCATTACCATGACATTGGTGAATAATAGTGTAAGAATGCAATATAATAAACGTGCGAACCACTTCATAATTCCCTCCCCGTGTGATTTCCCGTTTAAAACCCCTTATACTACTACTTTATCAAAGCACGCAGCTTAAAAGCTATTAACCATTCAGACATAGGGCAACACTATGAAGATACGACAAAAGCCTTCAGAAAAAGTGTGGGCTGAATTTCAGGAACAGGTACAGCCTACCAAAGAGCAATTAGTGCAATTCCAGCGCTATGCGGCATACCTTTTGGAATGTAATGAATTTTTTAACATTACGGCGCTTACAGAGCTTTCTGGGGTTGTGCGGCAACATTTTCATGATTCATTGGCACTTGCCAGTTTTATTGATCTGAAAACGGTGACCTCGATCGCCGATATTGGAACTGGTGGCGGTTTTCCTGGTTTGCCTTTAAAAATTATGTTCCCTCATCTCAAGGTTATCTTGTTAGAAGTGAACAAGAAGAAGCAAGGCTTCCTCGCCGATGTTGTTAAGATTCTTGGCTTGACCGATGTTGAAATTTATGGCGTTGACTGGCGAACGTTTTTACGTACCACTGATTATAATGTTGACCTTTTTGTGACGCGCGCGGCGCTTGCTGATCTTGAACTTATTCGTATGTTCAAACCCGCGTGTCCTTACAATAAAGCAACATTGGCGTATTGGGCAGCAAAGGAATGGGAACCACATCTTAAAGCGCAACCATTTATACGGCGCAGCGAGTCATATCGACTTGGCCATAAAGACCGTAAATTAATATTTATGGGATTACCATAAAAAAAGGCCGCCTTCATTTTAGTGAAGGCGGCCTTTTTTAGTCAGAACAGTTTTTATCTAGATATCGTCCTTGTCATCGTCTGCACCATCAAGATCGAAATCAAAATCATGTGGTTCATCGCTTAAGTCGCCGCATGCACATGCAATGGTCTCTTCATGAGATGCAAGTACATTTTTGGCTTCAGCTGTTGCTTCTTTTGCCATGCCTGGTGTAGCACTGTTTTCCGCTACAACCGCTGTTTCTGGAGCTGCTGGCTTGCTTTCTTCTGGCGTGGTTGCAAAACCTACCGAGCATACTCCTAACATGAGTGCCAATACCGTGGCGCTTGTGGAATTGTGGGACATATAATCCTCCTGGTAAAAAGATGAAATTAAAAAAAATATTTTTAAGATGAATTCGTTTTTTTATCGGTAGTAAGGTGGATCAAAAAAGGCATTTTGTCAATATTGACTGAGTTCCGCTATGATGCATCTTTGCTTTTGGATCGGCTGGTTGCTAAGCTACTCGGGACAAGGCTAAGGGAACCATTGAAGGGTATGAAGCATGAAGACGTTTTCTATACGCATGTATATTGTAATGGCACTTCTTGCGTGCACCTGTGGATTATTTCGCTTGGTGCATGCGCTTGATTTACCACAATTTTATCGTGCAACATTTTTTCAGACTGAGCCGACGGATAAGACTAAAAACTGGGCTACGCTTGTTTCGGCGCGACTAGCAACGGGCAGAACTCGTGATTCATTTGATGTTCACGATCATAAGCGTCCATTGTATAGTCTCCACGGACCATTTAACTTGGTGCGGCTTGGATTTGGTCTTGAAAATCCTGGCGTAGTTACCACACAATACTGGAACAAGCGGCCACTGGAAGCCGGTCTTTTTGATAATTTAACCAATTTGGGGCCTGATGATGGTACGGCCGATTACTCAGGGCGTTTTAAGATCAATGCGTATGATTTTGAGCTTAAGCAAAATCTTTTTTGGGGTTTTTATGCGCATGTGTATATGCCGGTGCGCGATGTGAAGGTAGATCAAATAGCGGTCCATAGACGAGGGGCCCAGTTTATTAATACTCCTGGCGGTCCGGAAAATATGGATACTTTTATTGCAGAGAAGCTTCCGCTTATTTGTCAAGAAGCGGGGCTCGAACCTTTCTCAAGCAGGTTCAAAAAATCTGGGATAAGCGATGTGGTGGTATCTGCTGGCTGGCAGAAATGTGCCGAATTGTCGCGCAAAGAGTTGCTTACATCGCTGAGTGGCTTTGCTCAGGTCGGACTTCTCATTCCTGCTGCATCCGAACATGATCTTGATAATGTTTTTGCAATCCCCCTCGGATATGACAACAACTATGGTGTGCTCATACAAGGTGGCGCTGAGACCTGCGTTTTGAATTTTGTCAGCGTTGGATTGCAGGCTGAGGCAACAATATTTTTCAGAGATAACCGGCAACGCCGCATGATGACCGATCCTGCTGAGCAACAAAATGGATGGATTGTATTGGAAAATAAAGCGTGGATCGGGTTCGATCAAGGCACCGTGTGGGATGTTGGGGTTTATGCCAAATTCGATAAATTGTTTAAAGGTTTTTACGCTACGATTGGTTACTCATATGCCAAGCAGGAGCCAACTAAATATCACGTTAAGTCAGACTGGTTTTTAGAAAATATCACTAACTATAGAGAGCAGTATACGCCCGGCGATACGGATTGGGGTTTTGATTACTACTTTACGTCCAAAGATGATATAGCAAATAGTGATAGCCGGTTGCGGGGATGGGATATCCAAACCTTGCACTTTTTGGTTGGGTATGATGCAGCCGTTGTACTTAAGTCGTGGGGACCTTTTGTTCAAATTGAATACGATTACCCAATCGCAGGCAAGTTCGTTTGGCCAACCGATATGATAGGTGGTACCGTTGGCGCGAGCGCAACGTGGAAGTTTTAGCCCTGGATGCTGCTTTTTTTGCAATGGTCTGGCTCCATGGTAAACTATAAGGCATTTATCACTTTTTGATCGATTGGTGTTTGTATGAATGTACTTGGACGTCTGCGACTTTTGCTTTTGGAAAGAACCAAAAAGCTTTTTGAGGTGAGCGATGAAAATCTTGCTCACTTTGAATTCAAAATTAATGTTGGAACCGATGATAGCTTTGGTGACGTGAGTTGCAACGTTGCTATGGTTATTGCCAAAACTGTTGGTTTGGCCCCCCGCGAAATAGCAACACGCCTCCAACATGAGCTGACCACAGCTGATATTGCCGATATTGTTGCCGCATCTACTGTTGCGGGCCCAGGCTTTTTAAATCTGACTTTGACGCCCAAGGCATGGCGCGTATTAATTGGCGAGTTGTGCGCCCAAGGCGATAGCTTTTTTGCCAATGAGCCAGATGCTCCTCAACACAAATACCTTATTGAATTTGTGAGCGCTAATCCAACCGGGCCTCTTCATCTTGGTCATGGACGAGGTGGCATTATTGGCGATGTGCTGGCACGCGTCGTATCATTTGTAGGCCACACGGTAAATAAAGAATTTTATGTCAATGATGCCGGCAATCAGATAAAACTGCTTGGCCAATCATTTAAAGTGCGTTGCTTGCAGCAATTGGGACAGACTGTTGCGCTACCTGAGGGCGGATACGCCGGGGCTTACTTGGTTGAAATGGCCAAGGACTGTGTTGCTGAACAGGGTGACAAAATCAACGAGAAGAGCGATCAGTTTTTTGAGCTCTATGCCAAAGAAAAACTTTTGAATCTTATTAAAGCAACACTTGCTGAATATCGCGTTACCTTTGATCGTTGGTATTCAGAAAAAACGTTACATGACAGCGGGGCGATTGACCGTGTACTTGGCCTCATGAAAGATAAAGATCTTGTGTATGAGCGCGATGGCGCCTTGTGGTTTAGGTCTACCTCTTTTGGCGATGACAAAGACCGTGTAGTGCGTAAAAGCAACGGTGAATTGACGTACATTGCCTCAGACATTGCCTACCACAAAGAAAAATTCGATCGTGGCTATGACATTCTCATCGATATTCTTGGCCATGATCATCATGGTTATGTAAAGCGCCTCAAGGCTACCATGGCATCACTTGGGTACAACGATGATCACCTGAAGGTCATTCTGTATCAATTAGTGACGATTAAAGAAGGGGACGTGGTCGTCAAAATGTCCAAGCGTGCGGGTACGTTTACTGAACTTGCCGATGTTATGCACACCGTTGGCGTTGATGTTGCTCGTTTCTTCTTTCTCAACCGCAAGAGTGATGCACCGCTTGATTTTGATCTTGCTACTGCACTCAAAAAAACTGATGAAAACCCCGTATATTACATTCAATATGCCTACGTTCGTATCAATAGTCTTTTGGTTAAGGCATCCGAACAAGGTTTTTCTGAATGGATTGCGCAGGTAAAAAAAGGGCAACTGACTGAACAAGATCTTGATGCTGCCATGGCGTATGTTGGTCCTGAAGAACAAGCTTTAATTAAAAAAATTGTTGCACTGCGTGATGTGCTTGTCTCCATGGTGACAACCCATCAAACGCATTTGCTGTCCTATTATGCGCTCGATTTGGCGCAAAAATTGCACGCCTATTACACAAAAAACAAGGTGATTGATCCTGCTCAACCGCAGATGACCAAAACGCGTTTACTTGTTGTAAGCATGGTGCATCGCACGTTGGGTACGGCTTTTGATCTGTTAGGGATCGATAAACCGGAAAAGATGTGAGGTAAGGAGGGCACATGCAAGCATTGTATGTATGGATGATAGTATGCGGAGGCATCGGAAGCTTGCTGCGCTATATGATCACGCAGGGGATTACCTCTTGGTACGGTACGTCCACTATGGGAACCTTATTGGTTAACGTGGTAGGATGTTTTCTTTTTGGATTCTTTTACGCGTGGTTTGTGCGTGGGGGGCTTACTCCGTATGCGCGTGCGTTGGTACTGAGTGGATTTCTTGGGGGATTTACGACGATGTCAGCGTTTGCGGGCGATGTTTTTGTTGCCTTTAATCAGCAACGTTTTTTTGACGGTTCTGTGTATTTTATTGCCACCAATGTGGGGGCTGTAATGGCGGTGTGGGTTGGGTTTGCAACCTTTAATACAATTTTGAAATAGCGATGACCATTCATGAATATTGATCAGATAACTCATTTTGATTTAAAAAAATTTATTCCCAAAAATATTCGTAACTTTTCAATTGTTGCGCATATCGATCACGGTAAATCGACGCTTGCCGATCGTATGCTCGAGATGGCAGGAACACTATCGGGCCGTCAAAAAGTCGAACAATTTTTAGATAAATTACAAGTCGAGCGCGAACGTGGCATTACCGTCAAAGCGCAAACGGCCTCGCTTTTTTATGAATATCTCGGCGAGACCTATCTGCTCAATTTGATTGATACTCCCGGACACGTTGATTTTGCCTATGAGGTATCGCGTTCATTGTATGCCTGCCAAGGTGCAGTGCTTCTGGTTGATGCGGCACAGGGCGTTCAAGCGCAGACAATGGCAAACTTTTTTCTCGCTTTTGATCAGGATCTGACCATAATTCCTGCGATTAATAAAATTGATATGGCCAATGCCGATCCCGAACGTGTTGCCAAAGAAATGAACAAGGCATTTGATATTCAACGCGATGAAATTTTGCTCATCTCGGCTAAGACCGGTGTTGGGATAGAAGATCTCTTTAAGGCGATCATCGAACATGTTAAGTCTCCCCAGGGAACAGAAGAGCAATCGCTTAAAGCGCTTTTGTTTGATTCTTGGTTTGATGAATATCGTGGGGTAATTTGTTTGATTGAAGTTATTGACGGTTCGCTCAAAAAAGGCGATATGGTCATGGCGGCACATACGGGGCGCCAGTACGAAGTGCTTGATATCGGTCTTATGTATCCAGAGCCATATTCTACCGGGGCCTTGTATACGGGCCAGGTGGGATATTTAGTTGCCGGCATGAAGACGGTCAAAGAAGCCTGCATTGGTGATACGTTTTATCACTCCAAAAAGCCGGTGCAAGCATTGCCTGGTTTTAGGCCTGCAAAGCCGATGGTGTTTGCCGGTATTTATCCTATTGATACATCCGACTTTGATCATGTGCGTGATGCGATCGAAAAACTTACGCTTAATGATCCAAGTGTACATGTTGAAAAAGAAAGTTCTGCTGCACTGGGACTTGGGTTTCGCTGTGGCTTTCTCGGGCTTCTTCATATGGACGTTTTTAAACAACGCCTTGAACAAGAATATGACGCGTCAATTATCGTGACATCGCCAACGGTGCTTTACAAAGTGCGTTTGACCAATGGGGAAGAAATTGATATCGAAAACCCGTCAAAATTTCCTGATGAAGTTAAAATAGGCGAAGTGTTTGAACCTATTGTTAATGCAACGGTTATCACTCCCAAAGAGTATTTGGGAACAATTATGACGCTCTGCCAAGAACGCCGTGGCGAGCAAAAAGAGATGCAGTATATTGATGAGTCGCGCATAGTTTTGCGTTACCGATTACCACTCAATGAAATTATTACTGACTTTTACGACAAACTTAAATCGCTCAGTGCTGGCTACGCGAGCTTTGATTATGAGCAGGCGGGATACGAACCGGCCGATTTGGTCAAAATGAATATCCTGCTTAACGGCAAACCGGTCGATGCACTTTCAGTCATTGTTCATCGTGAAAAGGCTTTTTTTATCGGCCGTCAATTAGTGCAAAAATTGCGCACGGTGATTCACCGCCAGATGTTTGAAGTCGCTATTCAGGCTGCGATTGGTGCAAAGATTATTGCACGTGAAAGTGTTTCTGCTATGCGTAAAAACGTTATTGCAAAATGTTATGGCGGTGACGTTACGCGTAAAAGAAAGTTATTGGAGAAGCAGAAGGAGGGTAAGAAGAAGCTTAAGCAGATCGGCACCGTTGAGCTTCCTCACGAAGCCTTTCTCACCGTCCTTAAACATGAGTGAGCAAAAGGAGCAGGGTATGAGACGCAGGAAGGGGTTTTACTCGATATCGGTTGTTGCAAAAATGTTTTCAGTTCATCAGCAAACGATTCGTATGTACGAAAAACAAGGCCTGATTTCGCCTAAGCGTTCCTCTGGCAATACCCGACTTTTTTCAGAAGAAGATGTTGACCGGCTGGAAGAAGTTATTTATTTAACACATAAGCTTGGGGTTAACCTTTCTGGCGTCGAAATGATTCTGAAGCTTCAGAAGAAAATTAGGCGTATGCAAGAGGAAATGAACAAGATTTTTGATGCCACCGAAGGCGATATGGAGCTTCACAGCCAAAAATTCAAAGAGGACATTAAACAGCAAGCCGAGCGCTTGGCGGCCATTCGTAAAGAAAATTTGGTAAAAAAACACGAAAATCTCATCGAAATCGCACCTCCCCGAGTTGACGAAATGTCCAAAAGGCCCCAGACTAAAAAAGGGGCAGAAAAGGCGGTTACAAAGGCAAAAACGGTTTCTTTGCTTCCTGACCCTGATGAAGAAGAGATTGAAGACATTGAAATTGAGTATGACAAATAAGGTGGCGGTTTATGAAACTCAGCGCTTTTGCACAAAAATTTTTGCTTCGTATTGCCCTGATGGCACTTGGTGGTGCAACAATTATAGGGTCCTGTTCTAGGATGAATGTTGGCCTTTACGTTTGTATGATTGCATTAGGTGCTATGTTCATCACGTTGCAATTGCTTGATATTTTTGTTGATAGAACCCAGAAGAGATTGCAGCAGGATGATGACACGATGAAAGCGAAAATGATCAAGTTGTTAGCGGTTGCTTTTGGGGGTATGGATAATGATATTTAATCAAATTAAAACAGCATTGCTTCTTGGCACACTAAGCGGGTTGTTCTTTTTACTGGGCTATTGGCTTGGTGGTAACAACGGGCTGGTGATTGCGTTCATCATTTCGATACTTATGAATTTTGGTGCCTACTTTTTTGCCGACAAGATTGTGTTACGTATGTATGACGCCCATCCTCTTGATCGTACGCGTTATGCAAATATTTACGAAATGGTCGAAGAGCTTTGCTATCAAGCACGTCTTCCTATGCCAAAGTTGTGGTACATTCCCACGAATATGGCAAATGCATTTGCAACGGGGCGTAATCCCCAGCATGCATCGGTTGCCGTGACGCAGGGTATCCTGGATATTCTTGATGAACACGAACTGCGCGGTGTATTAGCACATGAACTTTCACATGTCAGAAATCGCGACATTCTTATTTCTACGATTGCTGCAACCATTGCAACTGCTATCGGCTATATTGCACACATGATGCAATGGGCGGTAATGTTTGGTGGTATGCGTAGTGATCGTGATGGCGAACGTTCAAGCGGCCTGGGTGCTTTGCTTGTGGCAATTTTTATGCCTATTATTGCAACACTTCTTCAGTTAGCAGTTTCACGCTCTCGCGAATATTTGGCAGATGAAACAGGGGCAAAAATGTGTCACGATCCCTTGGCACTCGCTTCTGCGCTTGAAAAATTACATGCCAATGCTGCGGTGCGCCACGTGCAACCTGAGTCCACGGCTCAGGTATCGACAGCAAGTCTTTTTATTGTTAACCCATTCACACTTGAAGGTCTCATGACCTTGCTTTCAACCCATCCACCTGTGCGTAAACGCATTGAGCGTCTGCGTGCGATGGCTCGTTAATCACCATCATCTAAATTTGTATGCTGAAGCTTAGGAGCATGTGCTCTTGATAATGTAATTGCGGTTTCTGCCGTGATTGTTTCATGGTGTCTTGTTGTTTGGTGCCAAAATACTTGAACTTTTGAGCTTTGTAGCTATCATAGCTTCTTTGTTGGGAAAAGGGGTGTGTGATGTTGTTTAATTAATCATGAGAAAGAAAGGTGCATTGTGCCGCTTTGTGTGCATAAGCATGTATTTTTTTTGATTTCAGCTATTTGGTCATTTGGTGGTTGCGCTCGCGGATCACAACCGTTACCGGCAACGTTGCCACATTCAAAAGCTCTCGAAGTTTTACTGAACGATGTGGATCATTACAAAACAACCAATCCTGTCCATGCGGGACATTTGCTTGCGCATCTTATGTGGACAGAGCAGTGGATTAGTATCTGGGCGGAACAGCAGTCAGGTCCTTGCCGTGGGCTTGTGGAACGAGAGAAAACAGTGCTTGCTTTTGCAGGCCTTATTCATGATGTTGGCAAGGCAGGATCTGTACATAACCTTAAATATTATCGCATTCCTGACCACGAGCGTATTGGATTTGAATTTGTTATGCACGGCATACGTATTGATTGTGCCTACACCAATGAATATCGTACCACTGATGGTAAACTGTTTTGCTTTGAAGATGTTTTCCAAGAACTAGGCTTCTCTTTTGATGAACAGAAGCGTATTGCTCTTTTGATAGCCATGCATTCGGCGTTCATTGGATTGCTTATGAAGGGCATTGAAAGCGATCTACATATTGAACAATTTTTAAAAATGTTGTTTGACGTTGCCACCGAAATCGACTGCGAGCTCACTGAATCACTTATTCACATGGTTATGGTAATCAATCTTGCCGATGTTCATGCCGTTTATCGTCCGGTTGCTCAAGGGGTCTCGCGTGTTTTTGGTACGTTTAGACAATATCAGACAAGCGAAGCTTGGGGGCATTGTGATTGGAAGCTCAAAGATGCAGTATTCGCGTATCTTGATGCTGAAAAATTTGATGCACTTAAAAAACGTATCTGCGTTTTAGCTCATTCCACATCATATATCAAGTAAATAATAATAGTCTGCTGCTACGTTGTGCTATTTTTATTGCGGAAACATCTGTTTGTAGCACATACTTAAGTACGTCATTTGGGGTAGTTATTGGTGAGGGGTATATGTTGTGGACATTATGTTTCATCTTTCTGATGTTATGCCAATGCGGCTTTGGTATGAGTGATGATTCTGTTGTTCCTGTTTCTCTTTCTCAGAGCCAAGAAGATGGTGCTTTGCCGGGGCTTCCCGATGACTGCTGTGCTATTTGCTTTGAGCAAGTTGATAATGGTCTTGTACGCAACGCTCTGGCGTGTTGCCATAACCAGGCGGCACGAATAAAATGCCCGACGTGTACTGCTGTCTATCATAGAAAATGTTTGGAAAAATTTTTTTTACAACCGGATAATCGACTGGCGCGGGAGCGTCAATGTGTACGTCATTGCGGGACCGAATTGCTGGGGCCAACATATATGCAATATTTTAGGCAATGGTGTCGCAAACACTTGTTAGCGCTTTATGCTCTGCTTGTGCTCGATTTTGTTGTTATATCTGTAGCGGCACAATATTCTCTGTCTGGAACTTTTGGCGGTAGTGCGTTTGCGGCGGGTGTAATTGTTCCGATGATTGCCATTGGTGTAAATCAGCTTGTCCGTGATCTGCATAGTGGCATCGATCTCACTGATGAGTTGACGCGAGATCGTAAAAAAGCCCTCGGGTTGACCATTGTCGGCATGACAGCGATTTCTGGAATATTGATAGCGTATAGTTTTTTGTAGATACGCATTGGTAGACCTCTTTGATGTGGTAATTCTAGATCCCGGGTCCTTGCCCGGGATGACAAAAAACGCGCTCGGGATGACAAAGACATGCGTTCGGCATGACAAAAACCGCGTCCAAAATAGCTAGGTTAAACAGGTTTCGAAAGAGGTCTAATGAACTAACGGCTGCTCGGCTGATTGCATAAGAATTTTGGCAAATAACAAGAGAGGGCGAATTTTCGCCCTCTCTTGTTATTTATCGCGTTGTTCTACGGGTCTATTTTTCTTTGAACTCAGCGTCGATTGGGCCTTGATCGCCATCTTTTTTATTGTCTTTATTGTCGCTTTTCTGTTCGCCAGCATCTGTTCCGGGTTGTCCCTTTTGCTGTTGCTCTTTATAAAGAATCTCTGCGACTTTGTATGATGCCTGCATCAGGTCGTCATGAGCCTTTTTGAGCGCTTCGCCATCGCCTTCTTTTTCTTTAAGGACTTTTTTTGCTTCTTCAATTGCTTTCTCAAGTGTATTGACGTCGGCAATCGGCAGCTTCTCTTTGTTTTCTTGAAGCGTTTTTTCGATTTGATTGATGGCATTATCAAGACTGTTGCGTTGTTCGACAACTTCTCGACGTTTTTTATCTTCTGATTCGTTGAGCTGAGCTTCTTTTACCATGCGTTCGACTTCGTCTTTAGAAAGTCCAGATGAATTGGTAATAGTGATTTTTTGCTCTTTTCCCGTGCCCAGATCTTTTGCAGATACATGTACAATGCCGTTTGCGTCGATGTCGAAGGTCACCTCGATTTGTGGAATACCTCGTGGTGCGGCTGGAATGCCGTCGAGTCTGAATTTACCCAGTGTTTTATTGTCATGGGCAAATTCGCGCTCACCCTGTACTACATGAATATCAACGGCAGTTTGGCTATTTTCTGCTGTTGAAAAAATCTGCGATTTTTTCGTTGGAATGGTGGTGTTGCGCTCAATGATGCGTGCAACGACTGCGCCCATGGTTTCGATGCCAAGGGAAAGTGGTGTTACGTCGAGCAAGAGGACGTTGGTTACTTCCCCGGCAAGTACGCCACCTTGGATAGCAGCTCCGACGGCGACTACTTCATCCGGGTTGACCGACCTGTTTGGCTCTTTGCCAAAGAATTCTTTGACCATCTGCTGAACTTTAGGAATACGCGTTGATCCACCGACTAAAATAACCTCATCGATATTTTTGAGGTCAATGCCTGAGTCAGCTACCGCTTGTTTGCATGGTTCAAACAGTCTTTTAAAAATGTCAGAGCATAAATTTTCAAGTTTTGCTCTACTAATTTTGGTGACAAGGTGCTTTGGCCCTGTGGCATCTGCAGTGATATACGGCAGATTTATTTCTGCTTCCATCGTTGATGAAAGCTCAATTTTAGCTTTCTCAGATGCCTCTTTGAGCCTTTGGACGGCCATTTTGTCGTTTCGTAGATCCATGCCGTGCTCTTTTTTAAATTCTTCTACTAAGAAGCTTATAAGCTTCTCATCGATGTTGTCGCCACCGAGCATGGTGTCGCCGTTAGTTGATTTTACTTCGGTAACGCCATCACCTACTTCGAGTATGGAGATATCAAACGTTCCTCCGCCGAAGTCGAATACGGCGATTGTTTCATTATTTTTCTTATCAAGTCCATAGGCCAGTGCTGCTGCGGTTGGTTCGTTGATGATACGTTTGACTTCCAGTCCTGCAATTTTTCCCGCGTCTTTGGTTGCTTGACGTTGTGCATCATTGAAATACGCAGGGACCGTGATAACAGCATCAGAAATCTTTTCGCCCAGATAGTCTTCTGCGGCCTGCTTAAGCTTTTGTAAAACGGCGGCAGAAATTTCTTGCGGCGTATATTCTTTTCCTTCAATTTCTATTGCGGCGTCGCCATTTTTTCCTTGTACAACTTTATACGGAACAAGCTTGAGTTCATCGGCCTTTAGTTCTGCATATTTTTTACCGATGAATCGTTTAATTGAGGCAATGGTATTTATAGGATTAGTTACCGCTTGGCGTTTAGCGATGGCGCCGACCAATCGTTGCCCGTCTTTGGCGAATGCTACGACTGATGGAGTGGTATTAGCACCCTCTTGGTTGGGGATAACCTTAGCCGTGCCGCCTTCCATGAATGCGACTACTGAGTTGGTGGTTCCAAGGTCTATACCTATGATTTTTGCCATTCTTTTCCCTTTGTTAAATGTACTGTATTTTCCGTTATTTTCTTTTGTAAACCTACATTGCAACACTCAGATTTTATACTAACGTAATTTTAAAGTCTTACAGTCGGACTGTCAAGTTTGTTTCGCCCGCCGCGCGCCGACTCCGTCTCCGCCCCGCCTGCCTTGAGCCGGGGGCTTGAGAGCTTGAATGTAGGCCTCTGGGGGCATTTTAACGTAAGCTTGGGGGTATGAAACGGGGGTTTAAAAAGAACGAGGCAGGGGGGCATCGCCTCCGTCGGCCAAACTACCAATCGAACGCCGAGGAGCAGAAACGATGGAGTACTAATAACAAAGCGGCAACTGATGAAGAGATAAGCAACCACCACCCTAGATAGCCAAGACGCCGTCTCAACCGTGGGATAACACCCCATCGATAATAGGCATCAGTGACAATAATGAAAAGCGTCATACAACGCATTACAACCAACCCTACCAAAAGAGCTATGGGAGATGAGAAAGCAGCGGAAGATATAAAGCCATAGAAGACAGCGCACTCTAATAGCTTAAAAAGACATAACTTATCGGCAGCCTCTTCAATCACATAAAACTGCTCATACAAAACAAAGAAGAAATCGGCGAAAGAGATGACAAGATATAAGAACAAAACCGACAACGTATACGTAGCGACCTCTTCCTTATTAGCCACTTGAAGAAGAGCTCTAAAATTAACCCCAAAAAAGATAAAAATGGGGAAGACAACAGTGACAAACTTCTGACACAAAACATCGAACGCCTCTTTTTTTACCGATTGCCCAGCATTCTTTACTTCGGCCAGAAGCGCGTTTCCCGAATAACCAACAATAGCCTTAACAACTGCCTGTAAAGCACTAACGGTAACACTGGCAATATAAAATAACCCGGCCGCAGCAAGCCCAAACCTGACGGCGAAAAGAGGAGTAAGGAAATTACCGGTAAAAAAGTTTCTCCCTACCCGTAAAACGTAATTAAAAAGTCGAGTAGTGACTAACCGCTTAACCATTCCCGCGGGAAATACACCTACGCCATCCCTATCACGTGGCAACCGTTGATAATAACGATACGTAAAAACTATAAAAACAATGACCGCTACCAACGAATCAATAAGATGTGGAATGAAAATGAGATTAGGGGTCAATACAAACGCTCCTGTTGTATAGAACGTAACAAGAAACGGTATCCATATGCCACCCAAATAGACCCCAATAAAGAGAAATAATTCGACGATAACAACGTAGCGTGCTTGAAACGTTACGTGGAGGAAAAAACGAAGGAAGCTTCTGATTGCTTCTAAGAATACCAGCACCCCGATAAGACCAAATGCAGGAACCATAGTAAAACGACTTTGGACAATAAGCGATGTGACCACCGCACATATAATGACAAAAGGGATGTGCGGGATGAGCGCATAACGCACCATGAACGTGCGGAATGTTTTTTTGCTTTGCGTAAAAATATGCAGAAAAGGCGGGATTGAGTTAGTTGCCCCAAGATCAGCTACATACGATGCAAAGTAAAGCATGGCAAGAAGACTGCCTATCGTACCAAAAAGAGCAGGTGACATTACTTGAAGCAGGAGAAAGCAGTGCGCGACTTTACACGTCTCATACACAATGCTACCGGCAAGTGCCCAATGTGCATTTTTATGAAATTTGCGCTGCACTTCAGGCGCAATGGCTGAGACAATATTGGCATTGATGGACATGAAGATCTCTCACAATTTCAAGTAGTACAAACAAGCATTAAAAGAACTAGTATGCGGTAACTACGGGCTTTTTGAAATCAAAAAAAGCAAATTGTTCAAGCTGACAACATTTTTGCCTATACTCACAATATCAATACCTGGATAAGGGTTGTGGGGGACAGGGGAAGCAGGCTTACAAGTTATCCTAAAATGCATAGCTTGTAAGCCATTTCCTTTTTTAAGATCAAAAAAGCCCAAGTCTATCCATATTTTAGAGCGCGCTTGAGACACCTGCCGGTTTTTTGTAGTATGGACTGTAGCAACGAATACGGTGGTTAATAGCAGTTGGGTGTTTGATGAGAATCTCTATGCCACGTTTCGAGACAATTATTCTTAGTGTTGGGCTTGCGGGGACATCTTTTTTAGTGCCCTCATCAATCATTTTCGCTGCAGATAACAACTCCCCGTGTTGCTGTTTATCTCCAGATGATATTCACCGTAGTACGAGCGAACTCAAAACTCATATACGGGTTCTGCACCCGCATATTTCATTTATCGCTGCGCTTAATGGACCAGCAACGGTTGATGGTGCCATTTCATGGTTCGACAACCGCATCAACACCATGAGTAAAGAAGTTGAAACTATCAAAAACACCGCCGACACTCAAAAACTTCACACTTTAGTAGATCAAGTTTCCTGGCTTATAGCCACAAAGAATACGCTTATTGAGCACAAGGCGCAGCTTAATGCAGCAGTTACATCAACACTAACTCAGTTCCCGTTTGCTCAGGTAAGTAAGAAAATACACTCTGTTGCTTTGCAACGCGCACTAACACAATTAGGATCCCACCGTAGATCAGACTTGTTGCTTCAGTGCTGGGAGGTGCTTGTTAATTTTGTCGAAAAAGGTGCACAGGATGAACGGTTCATTGCTCTATTCGCTGATGATATTGCACGGCAAAAGGGGGGCACCATCCAGGAACGATCACAGCGTTGTGCCGTGGGGGCACTTAAGGATATATCAATTTTCGTCTACATCTTTTATATCTTTCTCGCACAAAAATGCGCCCATTCATTTTTCAACGAGCAGGAATTCGCGGCGCTCAGCGCGCAACTCTTACCAATAACTGATCATCACAAGTCTTTATTTAATATATTGTCCGATATTATTCAGATTATCGCCATCATAGAGAAACTTCCCATTGAACAAACACTTGATGCAATGAAACGATTCGTTAAAACATTTATTGCTCTTATCAATAAAATTGAACAAACCTCTGAGGGTGGTTTTGTTACTTGGTTACGCAGTAGGTGGCTGCTTGTTCCACTCTCCGTAAGCATTATAGCCATTAAGGCTATTCACCACTTTGTTACTAAAGACTCAGTTGTTGGGGCGGGAAGTGTTTATAGCGGCGGGTATTTGTTTTAGAACACAACTGGTAATCACTTACCCCCCGAGCGAAGGACGCGTATGTTTAAACTCAAAGATCACGTGATCTATCCCGGGCATGGCGTTGCTCTAGTCGAAGCTATTATTAAAAAAGTTGTTGCTGGAACAACAATTGACTTTCTCAAACTAACCTTCGTATTTAAGGATATGACTATTCTCGTGCCACTCTATAATGCACAGTCTATCGGCATTCGCTATCCATGCCGTGAGCGCGAAATTGAGGCTGTGATGAGTGAGCTTGCCAAAAGGCCAGAGCGGAAACTTGCCGGTGTTGATTTTACACCAAGCGGGTGGAATCGTCGTAATCGTGATTATCAAGTAAAAATCTTGAGCGGAAACCTTTTAGAAATTGCTAGAATATATCGTGATCTGATGTATGTTGCACAACAAAAAGATTTATCATTTGGCGAACGCGCTGTATTACAGGCAACCGAGGATTTAATCCTACAAGAAATTCAAATCATACGTAACGAAAAACGCGAAGTCATTATGCAAGAACTGCGCAGCCCATTCAAACGATTTGAGTTTCATGACCGGTCTTTCCTTCAACAAGAAACATCATCAGCGATATAAATAATTATGGCTTCGTCAGTTATCATTATCATTGGTCCTACAGCTTCAGGGAAAACATTTCTCGCTGAGCATGCGGCTATTCATTATAACGGCCATATAATCAATGCCGATATGGGACAGTTCTATACACCACTTACCATCGGTACCGCAAAACCAGCATGGCGCGATAAGCCATTTAAGTGCCACCTGTTTGATGTTATAGATACTCCAGAAACAATAGATGTGAAACGTTATCGGCATATGGTACAGACAACAGTTAATGATTGCCTGGCACAACATACACTACCAATTATTGTCGGAGGCTCACTTTTCTACGTACAATCACTCTTCTTTCCACCACACGATATTGAATGTAACGGCGAAGAATTACCCATCGACTTTGAGACGGATACTGAGACGTTGTGGAATATGCTCAATGCCATCGATAGCGAACGCGCTCAAGCATTACACCCCAATGACCGCTATCGCATTGTCCGCGCACTTAAAATTTGGCAAACAACACACCAAAAACCATCAACGCTTAAACCTTGCTATAATGCGCCATTCACCACACCTACGCATATTATTGCGCTTGAGCCTTCACGCGAAGAATTATGCGAACGCATTCAACAACGAACAACCAATATGATCTACCAAGAAGGTTGGCTCGAAGAAACTGAGACACTTCTGGACACACCATGGGAGCTTTTTGTACAACAACGCGGATTTATTGGTTACACCGAGATAATCTCATGGATTCGCGCGGGGAAAAATCGCGATAGCCTACCAGAGCTTATTGCTTTAATCAGCCAAAAAACACAACAGTATGCAAAGCGACAAGTAACCTTCTGGCATAAGCTTGAAAAACTACTGGTACCACACCGTGACACCACGTTGAACATTGACACACTTCCAACAACCGGCGAAACATCTCTTGCAATCTTGGACGATCTTTGTCAAAAGTTAAATATTTTCAAATAACAACTAAAATAATTTATTGCCAAGCAGAATGATAGCGCTTTGGCGATATTGCTTATTAATTAATAACAAAAAAGCGTCCCCGTTGAGTTTGCCGTGTAAAACCATTATGCGATTCGAAAAAGTTCAGCCTGGGGCAAATTTATTTGTCATGCTTCATTTGCTCGATCTGGAGAGGCTTTCCAGCTACCGCTTCGGCAAACGAGAATTGTTGTTGGAAAAAAAGGGTGTTATAGAGTAAACTTCAATACCGTATGAGAAATCAAAAAAGAGCTTTTCTCAAGGGAAAAAGGAAGTCTTCCATCGAAAGGATCTAACGTGATTTATATTTTTCGCAAAGAGATGAAAAAATGGCATACCGTTTTGTGGGTTGTGTTTGTTGCTCTTGGTGTTAGTACCGGTTCATTTTTCTTTTTTCGTTCGCGAAATCCTTCAGAAATGGCCATTGCAACCGTCAATGGGAGAGCTGTTTACTTTGATGCATACAAGCATCAACTCGCCGATGTGCATGCACGCATCGAATATTTACGACCACTTGCTCGCATGTACGGAATGTCAGAAGAAGCATTTTTAAGCACGTTTCTTGGGGCTGTCAAACCAGAAGAACTTGCACTTGATATGTGCGTTAGAGACGCCTTAATCGACTATATCAGAGAGCCTCTTAATCTTGAGCTAGATGATACATGGTTCAAAGACGAATTGGTCAAGACGGTGCCTTATCTTGCCGATGGACAAGGTCGCATCAATATGGAAGCTTATCATAACTACTTGCAACGTCTTTCAACCTCTCCTTCACAGTATGAAAAATTCAAACGCGAAGCTTTCAAGAGAGATGTCGCGCAACATCTTGTGCAGGGGTCGCTCTATATTCCACGTTTTGAGGCACAAGAAATTTTTGATACGACACGTTCCGCAAAAAGTTTTGCTCTTGTTGAATTTCCTATGAGTTATTTCATAGATCAGGCAAAAAAGACGGGCGCAACTGATGCGGCGTTGGAGAAATTTTATCTAACCAATAAATCTTGGTACGAGGTTGGTGAAAAACGTAGTGCAAAGTACTGGCTGCTCTCACCATCAACCTATGCACAGACTGTTGAGGTTGATGAACAATCAGTGCGTAACTTTTATGAAAAAAACAAAAGCAAACTCTATCGCATCCCTCCCAAGATTAAAGTTCGCCACATTTTGATCACCTCAACGCAGGACAAAGCAGAGTCCATCCAGAAACAGGCCGTACAACAGCCAGGCTCGTTTGCCAATCTTGCCAAACAGCATTCACAGGACAGCAAGACAGCTGCAGCCGGCGGATTGACCGAAATGTTTGGACATGGAACATATGATCCTGATTTTGAACGCGCTGCTTTCCGTTTACATACCGAGGGAGAAATTTCACCGGTTGTTAAAACTAAACGTGGTTATGAAGTGATTCAGTTGGCACAGCGCATTCAAGCAACTGAAAAACCATTTGATTCGGTAAAAAATGATATCGCCCAACAATTACGCGCTAAACGGTCACTTGCTGTCTTGCGTGGCGATTTAGAACAGTTGGTTCATGCTGCGCGTGAAGATGGTCAGGCAATTTCTCGTTTTGTAACCCAGCATCAGTTGCAAACCAAAGAATCAGGATGGTTGCTTGAAACAGAGACACGAAAAGATGACACGCTCGGCAAACTTGCTCAACAACTCTTTTCACCTACTAAACGGCTTCGTACTATCGGATATTTTACGCACGATGATAATTTTGTGCTCTACCAACCTCAAGGCGTTGAAAAAAGCTATACGCCATCCCTCGCTCAGATCAAGGAGACAGTTCTACAAGATTACCTTGCTGAACAGGCAGACAACCTTGCTCACAATACCCTTAAGAGTATGCGCGCTCGAATCTTGACCAAAAAGGCAACGCTTGAGGACGTCGCTCGTGAATGCGGCGGTTCGCTTAAGATAACTAAGCAAACTGACCCAGCCCAACCGGTTGTCGAACTTGGTAAAGATGGGGCTGCTCTGAGCAGTAAACTGTTTGCCATTACCGATCCATCCCAGGTTCTTGAGCTGGCGACAAAGACCGGATTCTACCTTGCCCAACTCCGCCAAGCCACCCCTCTTGAAGGGGTATCTTTCGCCTCAGAAGCCTCAAAAATTATTAAACAAGAGAAATATAAAGAAAATATGCTCTGTCTTACTGCATTTATTGCTTCGTTATATAGAAATGCTAAAATAGAAACTGATCGTGAAATTATGAAAATGCGACACGTTGATGTCGATACTACACCGGAAGATTAATACACATGGAAGAGTTCACGTTTAAGACGTCAGCTGAACGAAACAAAGCCCTCGAGGTAGCGCTTGCCCAAATTGATAAGCAGTTTGGCAAGGGTTCGGTTATGCTCTTGGGACAAAAAAGTGATTGTAAATACGATACCATCTCAACGGGATCAATTTTAGTTGATCAGGCCCTTGGAATTGGTGGCTTTCCTCGTGGCAGAATAGTTGAGGTCTATGGACCTGAAGCTTCGGGAAAAACTACGGTTACCTTGCACGCCGTTGCCCAGGCTCAAAAAGCCGGGGGCGTATGCGCCTTTATCGATGCTGAACATGCGCTTGATCCAACATACGCTGCGGGCATCGGTATTAATATTAATGATTTGATTATTTCACAGCCGGATTATGGTGAACAGGCTTTGGATATCGCGGAGATGCTCGTCCGCTCCGGCGCTGTTGATTTGATTATTATCGACTCGGTGGCTGCGCTTGTTCCTAAAGCAGAACTCGAAGGTGATATGGGAGATGTTCACGTTGGTCTTCAGGCCCGCTTGATGTCTCAGGCCCTTCGCAAGTTGACACCGGTTGTGCATAAATCAAAGACGGTTTTGATTTTTATCAACCAGATTCGTAGCAAAATTAACTCGATGCCTTTCGGCGACCACGAAACAACAACAGGCGGCAATGCCCTTAAGTTTTATGCGTCGATACGTCTTGAGATCCGTCGAGTTGCCACACTTAAGAAAAACGATAGAGCGATTGGCAATCGTGTTGTCATTAAGGTAGCAAAAAATAAAGTAGCACCGCCTTTCAGACGGGTTGAGGTTGATCTTCTTTTTGGCGAAGGCATTAGTAAGGAGCTTGATCTTCTTGATGCTGCAGTTGCCAATGGTGTTGTTCAGCAGACCGGAGCATGGTTTGTGTACGGCGAAGAGAAGCTTGCCCAGGGGCGTGATAATTGCTTGAAAAAGCTAAAAGAAGAGAGTGGTCTTTTTGATAAACTGTATGCGGCTGTTCGTACAGCAATGGCGCAGCCAATAAAACAGGGATTAGAGGGTGAATAAGAATTTGAAAGAAAAGAGTACTCCAGAAGCATTGAAATATTCTGTTAATGAACGCATTCGAGCTGAGCGTGTCATGGTCATTGATCATGAAGGGCAGAGCCTTGGCGTAATACCAAAGTTCCAAGCGATGATGCGAGCCACCGAAGTTGGCTTGGATCTTGTTCAAGTTGGCGAAAAGGATGGCGTTCCTGTTGCCAAGCTGATGGACTTTGGTAAATTTTTGTACACCAAGAAAAAACAGCTTGCCGATGCAAAAAAGCATCAAAAAGTTATTGTCGTTAAAGAAATTAAAATGCGCCCACATATCGGTGAGCAAGATTATAAGACCAAAATTAATCAAGCCGAACAGTTCTTTAAGGATGGTAATAAAGTGAAATTTACGCTTCAGTTTCGCGGACGTGAAATGGCGACGGCTGAAGACACTGGACAGAAATTTTTTGTACGCGTTATCAACGATTTGACCGCACGTAATGTTGGTGCCTTGGCTGAAGAAAAAGATGCTCGAGGTGGTGTGCTGTGGTCAAAGATATTTTATATTAAGGGAAAATAACAATGCCTAAAGTTAAGACACATTCCGCTTGTAAAAAACGCTTTAAAAAGACAGCCTCAGGGTGCATCAAACGTTCGTCAGCATTCAGGCGGCATCATGCATGGGCCAAGTCCCATAGAGTAATGCGCGACTTGCGTAAGGGTCGGTATATTGATACAACGCAAGTTGACAAAATAGCAACGTTGATGCCTTATTAATCTGCTTAATCTGTGTTAAGGAATTATAATGAGTAGAATAAAACGCGGTGTTATATCCAGAAGACGTCATAAACGTCTCTTAAAACAAACCAAAGGTTTTTGGGGACAACGTAGCAACGTATTCAAACGCGCCAATGAAACATTGATGCGCGCGATGCGTTTTGCATATATTGGTCGTCGCCAAAAGAAACGTGATTTCCGTGGTCTTTTTGTTATGCGTATTAATGCTGCATGTAGGCTGAGTAACATTAATTATTCCGGTTTTATCCATGGTCTTAAACAGGCTAAGGTTGAATTGAACCGCAAGATGTTGAGCCAACTTGCTATTGTTGATCCTGCAGCTTTTGCCCAATTAGCAAAGATTGCTATTTCAGCACAGAAATAAAATTCTTGATTTTTGATATAGCCAGCCGCTAGCCTTAAAGGGAACGCGGTAATAGATTTGGTTATAAAGGAAAAAAGGAAAGAGAAATGAGGTATTTGGAAGAGCTTGAACAAAAAGTTCTTCGCCTGATTCAAAGAAATCAGGAGCTGCAAACACGACTTGATGCATTGAGCAATGAGATCGAGCAGCTGCGTGAAAGAAACAGACAGTTTGAAAGTTCCTTGGATAAGGAGGCTCAAACGTCGCAGTCGCTCGAGCAAGAAAAAGCAGCGATTGTAAATAGTATCGAGGCACTCTTGAAGAGTATTAATACCCTTGAAAGTAATGCTGGCTGATAATACTATGCAAAAGCACATACGGATAACTATAAACGGAAAGCAATATTCCATTGCTACCGATGAAGATGAAACGGATGTACAAAATGCCGCCCAACTTTTGGATGGGCTTCTTCGCGATAAAACGGAGAAGTTACCGCCAGGAGACGAACAAAAGGCCATGTTTGCCATTGCCTTGCAACTCGCAACTGAGCTTGTTCGTAATAGGCGAAAACTCCAGATTTATGACGAGCGTGTTGAACGCCTCATAACGGTTATCGACACTCCGGCATAGTATGCACGATCGACTTTTTACAATCTTTCGCATCGGACGTGGCTGAGGCTTCATACCTCGCTTATCTTTTCTCGTTTTCCACTTACATTTTTGCTTAGATACCGATCGCGGCGCGTCGCAGCGTCGATGATCGTTTTTATTGTGGAGCGTTAAACGAAAGAATGATAATGACGATGCTAATATTAAGTGCGTTGGTCGGGGTGCTTGCAGGCATTTTGACAACACTTTTCTTTTTTTATAATCGTAAACGACAACTTTTTAATGCCAAAACCGAGGCTTTACAACAATTGCGCTCAGCGCGTGATGAGATAGATCGCGAGCGTCGCGACGCCATGAATGAACTCAAAAATGAAGTGGGCCGGAAACGCAATGATCTTGATCTTGAAATTAAGCGGGCAAAAATAGAACTCCAGCAGCTTCAGAACAAGGCCCAAAAGAAGCAGGATATGCTCGATCAACGAGAAGTCTTGCTCGATGAGTTGCGCAAAGACCTTCAACAAAAAGATCGTGAGCTTGCAAAACGGCTCGATCTTCTCAACACCGATGAAATCAGGCTCAAAAAGATTTATGAAGAGTTTGTTGCCAAGCTCGAGCGCTTGAGCAATATGAAGCAGGATGAAGCAAAGCGAATCTTGCTTGAATCCCTTGAAAAAGAAGTTAAACTCGCCAACCAAAAATTACTCTCAAAAATTGAAGAAGAAGCACGCGAAACCGCCAAGGATAAGGCAGTCGAAATTGTGTGCACCGCTATGCAACGTCATCTGTCCGATACCGTAACGTTACATTCTTCAAGCATTGTGCATCTTCCCAATGAAGAAATGAAGGGAAGAATCATAGGAAAAGAGGGGCGTAATATTAAAGCTCTTGAAATGGCGACGGGAATGGAATTTGTCATCGGAGATACCCCTGAAGTTATTACGATATCCGGCTTTAATCCCATTCGACGTGAAGTTGCTAAGCGCGCATTGGCTAAATTGATTCAGGACGGCCGCATTAATCCAACGCGTATCGAAGAAACGGTTGCCAAGTGCGAAGAAGAGCTTGATCAAAGTATTCTTGAAATAGGCCAACAAACGGTCTTGGAATTTGGTTTTCGTGGTATGCACCCAGATTTGGTGAAGTTACTCGGCAAGTTGCATTTTAGAGCAAGCTATACCCAAAACAATCTGGTACACAGCAAGGAAGTCGCCTATTTTTCTCGTATGATTGCGCAGGAACTTGGCTTTAATGGTGAATTGGCCGCACGTTGTGGATTGTTACATGATATTGGTAAGGCAATATCGGCCGAAGTTGAGGGGCCACACGCCCTTGTCGGCGCCGATTTTGCACGTGAACATGGCGAAGATCCTGTTGTCGTTAATTCCATCGCAAGCCATCACGAAGAAGTTCCACCGGCAAGCATTTATGGCATTATTGTACATATAGCCGATGCTCTTTCAGCCTCGCGTCCAGGCGCACGCAAAGAAACGCTCTCAACCTACATCAAGCGACTTGAGCAGCTCGAAGAAATAGCAAATAGCTTTGATGGGGTAAAAAAGGCGTACGCTCTGCAGGCCGGCCGTGAAATTCGCGTTATTGTTGACGAAGACCGCCTTGATGATCAAAAGGCTGAAATGCTTGCGTCTGATCTTGCCAAACGCGTTGAAGAAGAAATGGCATTTCCCGGAGAAATTAAAGTTAATGTTATTCGCGAAAAACGCTTTATTCAAGCGGCGCGCTAGCAGATGTGGATGGATGCACGATGACAGAGACGTTGCGCTTTTTATGTATTGGTGATGTTGTTGGTCAGCCCGGGGTCTCCGTTTTTCAACGATGGGTTCCTAAGCTTAAACAAAAATATGCCATTGATGCTGTTATTGTTAATGGTGAAAATGCGGCCAAGAACGGCAAAGGCCTTACCGCTAAAACTATAGATTTTTTCAAACACAATGGTGCCAACATCGTAACTACCGGCAACCATGTCTGGGAACAACGGGAGGTATACACGGCACTTAATGAGCGTGACGATGTAACGCGTCCCGCCAATTATCCACCCGGTTGCCCTGGTAAAGGGTATGCATTTTGCCTTGTTAAGGGTGTGACGGTTGCGGTTGTTAATCTTCATGGGCGTGTATTCATTCATGACTTGCTTGATTGTCCTTTTAGGGCTGTTGAGTCGCTTTTGACGTTTATTACCACCAAGACGAACATCATTTTTGTTGATTTTCATGCTGAGGCCTCATCGGAAAAAAATGCCATGGGGCTTTATCTTGATGGCAAAGTTTCTTGCGTCTTTGGTACACATACTCATGTTCAGACAGCTGATGAGCGGATTTTGCCCCAGGGAACCGGCTTTATAACCGATCTTGGGAGTTGCTCTGCGCAGAATTCAATCATTGGTATGCAGCAGACAGAGGTTTTGCAAAAATTTTTATTTCATCCACGCATGGGCAAATTTGTAGTTGAACACAGAGGCCCCATCGTTTTTTCTGGTGCATTGGTGGAGGTTGATGTGACAACCGGCAAAACAGTCAAAATTGAACGTGTCCATATTGTTGACGAAGAGATGAGTCCATCAACGAGCAGCGATGTAGCGTTCTAAAGAGGCGTCATGCTCGTTGGTTACTTTCTTAAATCTTTCTTTTATCAGTGGTGCGTTTTCTTTATGGTACTCACGGGGGTCTTTGCCTCGTGTAACCTTTTTCTACGTCTTCCCTTTATTGCAGATGCGGGAGCTATTCCGTTACTTGTTTTAACCATGCTGCCACTGATGACGCTTTTTTCGCTCCCAATTTCATCATCTCTGGCCATTGCAACGGTACGAGCCCAACATGTTATCCATCAGGAGTTCTTAGTATTATCGTTTTTTAAAAATGCGCGCCGTGCTCTGATGCAGGCCATTTTGATATTTTCAGTGCTTGCAACTCTGTTATACGTCATTCTTGTTTTTCAACTGGCACCTCAAAGTTACCAAAAAGGTAAGCAGTTGCTTATTAAAGCTGCCCAGGAACGTCTTTTATCGTTGGAGCCAAATAAATTCCATGCTCCGTTTTCTTCGTTAACATTTTTCTTCCGTGAAAAAGATAAACGTGATCCAGAGAATCCTGCATTCAATAAACTTTTTTTAGTGTTTATCCCTGCACGCGAACGTAACGAACGGTACTTTTTTACTGCAGACCGAGGATGGATAAAGCGCGATAGACTGTTTCTGTGTAATGGATCAATGCATACATTTAAGGGTGGCCATATCCACAGCGCGACATTTCAGGAAACAGAAATAGACTTTCAACGTTTTATTGATGCTGAAAAGAATCGTACCCAGCTTTCAAATCTTAAATTTTCTACGTGGGATAAACTTCTTGCCTCATGGAGGACTGAGCGTGATGCTCGTATTGAGTTTCATAAACGGATTGCACAGTCGTTGTGGCAGTTCTTTTCTCCCTTTATCGTTTTTTTTCTTGCAAGCGCGTTGTGTCTGACCTCGCTGATAGCCAATGTAATGCTCTGTGGCGTTGTGTATCTTTTTTCTTATATTTCGATGACGGGAGCGCAAACGCAGGGGACTGCACCCTGGCTTGCCTTATTGTTTTTGTATTTACCTTTGTTATGTTCAGTTGGTTGTAGCTTTTATGTGTATATGCGCCACGGGCGACTATAAAAGGATGGTATGTTTCTTGTTGTTGTTTTGTATGCCCTTCTCGCGTTGACATTCCCATTGGCAAAAAAAGCGGTCTGCTATGCGCATCCCAGCTTTTTAATTGGCTTTCGCATGCTTATTGCCGGGACATTTCTTTTAAGTTATCAGTACCTGTTTAAACGTGCGCGATGTTCTATTAACCGTTCTGACTGGTGGCTTTTTTTCAAAACATCGTTGTTTCACATCTTTTTTGCGTTTACGCTTGAATTTTGGGCGCTGCAATATGTTACGGCGCTTAAAACAACGCTTATTTATGCCTCAACGCCATTTATCGCCGCCATATTGAGTTATCTGCTTATCAAAGAGCATCTTTCACTGCATAAAATTATTGGCATCGTTATTGGACTTTGCAGCCTTCTACCAGTAATTGCTGCTGCGACAACGGGGCCAGAGTCGGCCATGGAGGTTGCGCGGATTTCATTGCCGGAGATATGTCTTTTGGGCTCTGTTATTTCTGCAACCTATGCATGGTTTTTGGTCAAAGAGCTTATGATAAAAAACTATTCGCTCAGCCTCATTAATGGTGTGGCGATGTTTATTGGTGGCGTGTTAAGTATGATTTTGGCTGCTTTTGTCGGCGGATTTAACCACCCGGTGTCTGCATGGATGCCTTTTTTAGGATGGGTTGGGTTATTGATTCTGGTTGCCAATATTGTTGTTTACAATCTTTACGGCTGGCTGTTGCACCGTTATTCAATAACATTTTTAACTTTTGCCGGTTTCTTGTGTCCAAGTTTTGGCATGCTCTATGAATGGCTTTTTATGGGTGGGGTAGTGACCTGGAATCATCTCATAAGCTTGGTGCTTGTCACCTTCGGCTTGTATATCTTTTATCGTGGCGAGTTGCGGGTACGAGGTCGATGATGTCTATGTCAGCTGCAGCGTTAATGAGCGTTCCCTATTAAAGTAATTCCTCATACTTTATCGGAAAAATTAATGCGTCTTTGAAGTCTGTTGGTTCAGCTTCAGGTTTTACCGCAGGGCCAAAAAGATCAACATCAGCGTGAGCTTTGGCTTTTGCAGTTTGTTCATCGTTATTTTTTTTATAAAACGCAATAAGATTCTCCGGGAATGCGGCGATGATTCTTTCCCTGTAGTTTATATAATTTCCCCAACTGTCAATCGCAGAGTCTTTTGCCGCAGTAGCCCCATTATAAGACACACGGAGGTTCTGATCTGAAGTTTCTTCAAAAGTGAAAAGGGGATACGTTGGAGCCGCATAAAAAAAGAATGGAGATTTATGATTCAAAAGGGCGATAAAAGGAGAATCTTTAAAGGGGAAATCTTTTCTCTCTTTGGTATATATTACACCACGGAAAGTAAAAGTGAAAAAGCGCTGCGCAACCGGTGCTTCATTGATCTGTGTACGCCGGTCAATACCTCCTGATGATAATCTGACATAGGTAAGCAGCTTGAATCGCTCGAGAGGATCATAAACTGCATTCCAGCTATAGAGAAAAAAGTTATCAGGATACAACTTTTTATAATCCAAATATGCATGGGCAAGTCCCGACGGTGTGTCATAGCAATTTTTGTCCACAAAATAACCGATAAAAACGATTTTTTTATTTTCTGCTTTTTGAGCAAAAAAAGCTCTTAAAAATCCAAAAAATGAATGGTAATAATAAATTGGAATCATGGTTGCAAAAAGTTTAAGCGTAATATTTGAAAACCCTGTTTCGTGAGTAAAGTTGATGGTGTTGTTGTTTGAAACTACAATTTTGCCATCAAATGTTACCTGCTTTTCAGTTATTTCCTTTTTGGTTGGGTTAAAAGGAAGTTTGAGCTGGCGGGCAAGCGCAGAAATAAAATCTTCGCTTAATAATATTTTGGTGTGTCTGGATCCTTCAATAATAATTCCTTCTTTGAGAGGGTATTGAGAATAAAGTGGATCAATGAGAAAAATTGAAACACTTTTTTGTGGAAAGTTTTTTGTCAGCGTGTCGAAAATAAACTCTGGAGCAATTTGTTCATGGACTATGTTGGGGCCAATGACCAGTACGACTACATCGCTTTTATCTTTTGCAAATTCGTCGACAAGCAGTTTTATTTCAGGGAAAAAGCGCTCTTTGCCGCCGATAAACGAGCTTTCTTCGCCTAGTTCTTTTTCATCGTCACCGTTGAATGCCAGCCCTTCAAACCACTTGTTTTTATGCGTTTGAATATGCCATAAGGTGCTTATTGCCGACGATGCATCTTGAAGATGGTCTTGAAGTATTGATGCAACATTTTGCATGTGTTGCTGAGTGGCATTACGGGCAACCGTACGTTGGAGATCTTTGGTCAGCCCTTTGAAGAGGGCGGTGTTTGTTGCTTCTGATACACCTTGTCCTCCCATCGCATTGAGCGATGAAAGATAGCAACTGATAATACAAAATGTTGCAAATACAGTGATTCTAGCTCTCCTCATGGGGACTCCTTTATCGCTTAATTTCATCAATCACAATTCGTACCGTAGCATCAATTGCCTTTTGCAAATCATCATTCATCACATGATGAGAAAAAAAATGTTCTTTTTTTTCTTCTGCAATTTCTTGCGCAGCAAGCTTAATGCGTCGCTGAATGACTGCTTCAGCATCTGTTCCGCGTTTGCGTAACCGTTGTGCTATAACCGCGGCGTCAGGAACGGTAAGCCAAATAAGTACCGCATCAGGAATATTTTTCTTCCATGCATGTGCGCCATTGCGATCAGTAACAGCAATAAATGATTTTCCCAGTTCAAGGTCGGTACAGATTGAGCGTGGTGAGCCATACCACTTACCGTCATAATTATTGGTTTCTAGAAAAAAGTTGGCCTCTTTTTTCTCAAGAAAGTCTTTTTCAGTAACAAAGTGATAGTCGATACCGTTCTTTTCGCCAGGGCGTCGGGGACGGGTGGTGTAGGTGATGACGCGTGAGAAGGGATATTGTTTCCCAACAATACTTAATACGTTGGTAGCGATGGTTGTTTTCCCGCCGCCGGTTGGCGCGGAGAGGATAAAAAGGACGCCTTTACTTTGCATATGTTTCTGCCCGTTTATAAGATGCTGCTAATTTTCCCTCAATTACGCTGAGCTGAGCCGTATCACACTGCTGCTTAGTGATTTCTCCCGTGGAGACTTTGGCGGCGCTTGGTGGCCATGCAGCCCGAGTAGCCTCTCTGCTTAAAGTTTAAAATTGGACACCCTTTAAAGAATTATTTCACTTTTTCTGCAAATTCTCTATATCTTTGTGTCCTGTGCGTTATATACAAGGATAACTGGTGCTAAACCTTCGACAGATTCTTTCTGCAACGTTACTTACAGTTACCGTGCTGTTCTGCCAGGCCGGTACACCAAAACTTTCTGCAGCATTGCACACCGAACCGGTAGTTAAAATATGGTCGATGGTAGCGCCGCATAGATCAATTGTGGTGGCTGACCTTTCATTGCACAAGTTTCTTCTGATTGTGCGCTTTAATATCGGGGCGTATCTCAAAGAAACCGCAGGTAAAGATAGTAGCAATTATCATAAAATGCAGGCGTGCGCAGCTGCGCTTGGTATCGTAGACAAGGCCATTGAGCTGCTCCGTGAAAGCGTCAACGCCTTTAATAATCACTGCGTATCATACAATCCTGATATTGAAGCACGATTTTATAACCTATGTACCTACTTTGATGATGTTGGCATCGCAAATCTTGAGCCGCGGCATGTGAGAGCTTTTGGCAAATCGGTTGCCGAATTTAATAGGTATATCTCGACCTATTATATGGACCGCAAAAGATTTTTATGCAAAGAAGATAGTGAGCTGTTTGAACGACTCATCAGACTTAATCTGATTTTGTCCGTTAGCCTGGTGAGTTCTGACTATATTGATGTTGCCTGGTATGACAAAGTTATGGATTGGTTGCTGTATAGACCACTTGAATTTGCCAGCGATCATCCGTGGGTTGTAACGGCTGCATGTGTCGCTGTTATATGTGCTGGCGCCTATTATCTTCACCAATCGCATCAGAAATCCTTGTATGCTATTTCTTATAAAGAAGTTCCGGGGCAGAAATGCAGGGAATGTGGGGTTAACGCTGTTGTTAATGCGCTGGTTCTTGCTCATCCTGAACTTGAATCACGCCATGCAGAACTTGTTGCTTCCGGGCGGCAGTACGTTGAGGATACGCGTAAAGCTAAGGTAGCCCCACCAGTACAGCAGGGTACTGCCAACCAGACACCAGAAGTCAAAGTGCAACCTCAAATCCCCGTTCGTGCGCAGGATCTTGATTTTCAGGAAGTGCAGGATTTGCTACAACACATTGCCGACCATGCCATTGCTGGTCAAAAGTTAAATGTTGCTAATATTGTTGCGGTGCAGGATGCGCGCATATCAACGCCAAGCATAGTGACTAAAGAATTGTTTGAGAGCTTTAAAGGTTTTCATAACCAACAATCGCAGGTGTGTGTGCTCTACCTTGGGTCTTTGCAGGTTGGTGGGTATGGCCATTGGATTGCCGTTCGTATTGAGCCATCGCCACAAGCTCCTGGCGGAATTCGAGCGCTTGTAGCCGATTCGCTTGGCGGTTGTTCGTTCCTGGACTCGTTCTTTGGTGGCGTCAACCCTAACCTTAAGTTATTGCTTGATTTCTACCATGCGCACAACCCGCTACTTGCACCTCTTCTGCCCCAAAACTTTAATTTTCAGGAGTTTATCCACGCTTTTCAGGAAGTAGAAAACGTTGCTGGCATTCTGGGCGCTGATGCGCAGGGATCAGTGCAAGACAAGGCAACTCGTGGTTGTGGAGCATTTGCTAACGGCTTTAATGGTTTATCGGTCATGGGTTTTGATGCTACCGCCTACCCAACGTGGAAGCAATCATTTGAACAGGCGTTTGCGACACTTAAGGCATATTGCCTTGAGAACAAAATAAATCTGAATATTCCCAACCAGGCACCATTTGCCATGACGCAAGCAACAAGTTTTGAACAATTTATTGGTTGGTGTCGAGGTTTGGGCGGAAATTAGGTATATTCTTATTCCCAATATTCAGATAAAAAGTTTTCTCTTTTACGAAAGTTAACCCATGACAAAGCTGCCTGATATTCATACACATTTTGCTGAGTGGTACCAAGAGGTTCTTGTTCAGGCTGAAGTTATTGACGCCAGCCCGACGCGAGGCTGCTTCGTCATCCGTCCTTATGGTTATGCCCTATGGGAAAACATTCAAAAAGAATTGGATAAACGCATTAAAGAGCTTGGGGCTCAAAATGCCTATTTCCCTCTTCTGATTCCAAAATCATTTCTTGAACGGGAAGAAAAACATATCGAGGGATTTTCTCCCGAACTCGCCGTTGTTACCATCGGTGGGGGAAAAGAGTTGGAGGAGCCACTTGTTGTCCGTCCTACCTCTGAAACAATTATTTATTCCATGTTTGCCAAATGGATCTCTTCATGGCGCGATCTGCCTATGGCGGTCAATCAATGGGCTAATGTAGTTCGCTGGGAAATGAGAACGCGTCCATTTGTCCGTAGCTTAGAATTTTTGTGGCAAGAAGGGCATACGGCGCACCGTACCCATGAGGAAGCGGTTGCGATGGCAACAGCAGCTCTTGCTATCTACAAAGATGTCTATGAAAACTTTTTGGCAGTGCCGGCTATCGAAGGCATTAAAACCGAGAGTGAACGTTTTGCTGGCGCCGAACAAACCTATACCGTCGAAGGCCTGATGCCCGATGGCAAGGCGCTTCAAATGGCAACGTCACATCTTCTAGCGCTCAGCTTCCCTGAATCTTTTGAGGTGCATTACCAAGATCAGGATGGCACGGTTCGTGTTCCTTATTGTACCAGTTGGGGTATGACAACGCGTTCGGTTGGAGCGGTTATCATGGCACACGGAGATGAGCAGGGGTTGGTAATGCCACCACGTGTTGCGCCTGTTCAGGCTGTTTTGATTCCGATCTACAAAACACCAGAAGAGCGCTCTGCAATTCTTGAAAAGCTTGAAAATTTACGGTGCGATCTGGTTGCTGCCGGACTACGCGTTATTATTGATGATAACCAAGCAACAACACCTGGCGCTAAGTTTTTTCATTGGGAACTGCGCGGTGTGCCGGTGCGTATTGAAATGGGCCCAAAAGATATGGCTGCTGATCAGGTGGTCATGGTAAATCGTACCGAACGCGATAAAGCCAAAAAGAAAACTGCCGTTGCTCGTGAGCAAGCAAAGTCCCATCTGCTGAGCCTTCTTGACACCATTCAGAACAATCTCTTGTCAAATGCTCGAACCCGGATGCAGAGTCAGTGGTACCAAGCCGAAAAAATTGCCGAGTTTGGGAGTCGGCTTGATAAAGACAATGGGTTGTATCAGACAGGGTGGTGTGGTAAGGCGGAATGTGAAGCTGCAGTCAAGGAGTACAAAGGTACCGTTCGTTGCATCCTCCAAGAGCGCCGTCACAAAGAGTGTCTACATTGTTCGGCTGCAAGTCACGCCGATATCCTGGTGGCAAAAGCATACTGATTCTTTGGGGAGATAAGGGTGAATGGCGTAGGGCAAGCACTTGCTCAATTTCATGCGTATTTGATAACTGAAAAGCGCGTTGCGAATAATACTTTTATGGCGTATCGACGCGATATTGACCATCTTAATGCTTTTTTACTGCGTGAGAAAGTTCCTTTTGATAAAATCAGCAAACGGCATCTTACTGCCTATATAAAAACGCTCAAAGAGCAGGGGCTTTCGGCACGATCTTTATCTCGTAAAATCTCAACGTTTAAACTATTTTTTCGATTCATTACGACAAACTTTCATCATGCCAATGCGGCGCAAGGGTTGGTATTTCCCAAGCTTGAAAAAACACTGCCACGTTATTTAACTGAACAAGAAATTGAAAAACTTCTATCCGCCGCAAACCGTGATGGCTCACATAAAGGTGTTCGTAACAAAGTCATGCTCTATATGCTCTATGCTACGGGAATGCGGGTATCAGAGCTGGTCAATGTTACTATTGATCAAATTCTTTTCGACGAGGGCTTTATTTGTATTCATGGCAAAGGTGGCAAGGATCGTATGGTGCCACTGCCAAAAAATATTATCGAATTGTTACGCTACTATTTAACGCATGTGCATCCAAAAATGGTGCGTCCTAATATCGAAGAGGCTCAACAGCCGCGATATATGTTCGCAACCTGCCATCGCGGACACATTAAGCCCCTTTCGCGCCAATCGCTGTGGATAGCGCTCAAAAAAGTAGTGCGGCAGGCGGCTATTGTAAAGAATATATCGCCACATAGTTTACGGCACTCGCTTGCTACGCATTTACTCAGCAAAGGTGCGGATTTACGTTCGTTGCAGCTTCTTTTGGGGCATCAAAATTTATCTGCCGTTCAAATTTATACGCATCTTGGTGACGCTACGCTCAGGAAAATTTACGACGCCAAGCATCCCCGTGCATAAGACAATACACATCATGAAGAATACTGTATTGATGCTCATTGTGTGGTCTTGTTATCTTTTGAGTACGCACGCCGAATGTGCTCTTTCGGTCAATTGGGAAACACATGCGTTTGAGTGTGCCGATCTTATTGCCACTATGCCTGAAGATGATCCTGAATTTGATGAAGTAAGAAGTATCTTTTTGTGTTATATGCAACGCGCATTTGATGATGGTGAAACGCTTCTTCATGCACCCTATAAATATAAGTTTTGTGCCAAAGACACTCATCTCAAAACTATTGAAATTGCTTTATGTCGCGCGATTGGAAGGAATACAGACTTTTTTGAATCGGTCTTGCTGCAGCAAGATGATGCTGGCGATACTCCCTTTCACGCAGCTATATGGTATGGCCATGAAGATTGGTTGCAGCTGCTCATTCGTGTGGCGCTTGCCTGTACTTCGGCATGCTCTTTGGCTTATGTTGAGGAGATTTTGCTCATTAAAAATAAACAGGGTCAGTCAATTTTTGACCTTGCTCTTGCTGAAATCAAAAAGTTTACCACGCAAGGCGATCCGTTGAGAGCGTTTGCATGTAGCACCATGTTTGTGTCGTTAGTCCAATTTCGGCATGATCTTGAGGAAAAGAGTTCAGAACTTTACTAAATCGTTAACCAACAGAATCTCCTGAAGGTTGCATTCATATTTTTGCCTATGTCATGATGCTGCATGGCGATATTCAAAATTATTAAAAATATTTTCTGGAGAAAACATGGCGACACGTTGGCTATGTATTGCAACTGTTGTAAGCATGTGTTTGAGCTTTTTGTGCATGCGGACTGTACATGGTATGAAGCAGCAACCGGTTTCCACCACGATCAATCTGATTATTTTGATTGAAACTGGAACTGAGCTTCTTAGTAGAATAGAAAAAATTCACGAGCTTAAGGTTTCGACCGGCTCCATTGCTGATAAGTTTATTTCTGCGCTTGAACAAGAATGTTCCTTCATCCTCATCCAGTCTGAAATGTGGGATTATTTTTTACACGCAGAATACAAATATAAAAAAGATAAATTTGTTGATTGTACCCAGCTTATTGATTGGAATAAATGGGAAATGTACAGGATTTATGTCGATCAAGAAGCGGAAGCGGCTTCTCAGGAGAAAAAAGAAGAGAAACAACCCCATGACAAGCTCGCGGATTTTTATATTTTTTGTCCGATAGCATATAAACAGATGCTTGTCCAAGCTTCGGCACTACCACCTATCAAAGAAGCCCTCAAAAAAATACCTGGTCCTGTTACAGCGCCGACGGCATTGGCGATAGAGGCTATTAACAATCTCCCTGATATTGGCATTGCGCTGCCGGGAGATAATGACAAAGTTTCAAATCCTCTTCAAGAGCGTGGGAAGTTGCGTGATATTTTTGATAAGTATGCGCAATGGTTAGCCCAACAAGGCTCTAACAGAAATATTCAAGAGCAACAAAAATATTTACAAGACGCGTTGGAAGCTTATGAAGAAAAGTCGACAAAACTCCTCGGAGATAACTTTTTACAATGTTTGGAGAAGATTTGTGTTTTAAAAACGGTAAAGGTTACGTCTGATATACCACATCTGCCACGATACAATGTGTATATCAATGGTCATGGAAGTTCAACGGTTTACACCGCTCAGTTAGAAGATTTAATGGCTCAAGCTCAGAGATTTGGATATTGGCCAATGGGGAAAATTTCGTCATATGACGTAGGCGAGGTACACAAGTTCAAAGAAGCCCGCGATGCAGTTAAAACCACATTGGATGAGGAATCAGGATATATTGCCGGACTTTCCCCGGTTATCTATGGCAAGACATTGGATTTTTTTAACGGGATTGCCAACTTTGTGTTTGTTTCAACATGCTATGGGGCTGGGACACATCTAGCGCTACCCTTTGTCTTTATGAATGCCCAGTCGTTATCGTATACATTAATTACTGGAGCGTTGCTTGATGCAGAAAGTTCCTCAAAATCACCAAGTGTAACCGAAGAGAGCACCCAACCCAATAGTTATAGCGTTAAAAGCAATATTCATTTTAAAGAGTATTTTGAAGGAACGGGTAATTTTGAGAATTTTGTACGCAAAGAAGAACAGGAAATAGCCGCATCTGAAAAAGCACGTGGGAAACAAGAGCCAAGAAACTATTTTGCACGGTTGCTTAATTCTGTTGGTAATTTTTTGGATGAAGCAGGAACCATGAAAAAAGACTATCACATTCAAAATTTACCATGGATAAAACTACCAGGGCCTACCGATTGGCATGTTGTTATGCATATGGATAACCAAGTCTTGGTTATTAATGATGCGCTGTTAGCAGCTAAAAAATTAGAAAAGAAATTAAAATTCAAACCGTCCCCGCGAGAGCTCCAAAGCGACGAATTGGTTCCATGGGTATCACTGCCGCCAGAATTGACGGCTGCTTGGACGGAAAAATGGGGTGCCTGGGAAAAGAAGAGAAAACAGCCTGCATTTTCTTCCGCATGCATTGACGCACATAATAAAACATTAATTTTTGTTGCTACGGCTCAAACCATTATACCAACTATTGAATTTGGCTGTCCCAGTTCGCCTGTGGCGATAATTCCTCTGCATCGGCCACAAAGCCCTTCAGCGCCGATAATTATCTCTTTTGAAGCTATGCGTGTGGGGAGTGCGTTTGCTAGCTTTTTTAATTACGTTTTAAAGCCAGCAGAACCATTGGTGAAAATACCTCAAAAAACACTTATAGTAATAAAAAAAATTGAATACGGTACTGCTCGGGATTATGTAACAGATACAAAAGATCAACTTATTACGTTCATAAAATCTATATGCCCGCAGTTAGACGCTAAGAAAGAGCTCAGTAACTGCATCGTTGTTTTTGGCGCTGACAACATGCGGTCCTACGATTGTTATGTTTCATGTGATGATCACTATTTTGGGATTAAGCACAAAATAGATAGAATGATTGAAATCAAGGAGATATCACTTAATGAGGCGTTCGAGCTTGCCGCTAAGGATTGGAATGCTGGGTTGCTTGGTGAATTAATGAAGCTTGGCGCCAAGTCAGGTCCAGATGCGCGAGGTGATACTGCACTTATGAAAGCAGCTGAAGTAGGAAGCGTAGCTGTCGTTAAAAAGTTGATTGACGCAGGAGTTGATCTTGATGCGCAAAATGATTTTAAAGAAACCGCACTTATCTATGCAGCAGAAAAAAATCAATTGGAGGTAATCAAGCTGTTAGTTGAAGCGGGGGTAAAGGTAAATTTACAGGCGACGTCAGGATGGACGGCTCTTTGCAAGGCGGTTTACAATAAAAATATGCCTGCGATCACCTATCTTCTTGATCATGGCGCTGATCCAAAATTGGGTATAACGTTAGTTGCATCCGCAAAAGACTTTCAGTTCATCGCCTCTCGCACAACCCACACATCACCACATTTCAAAAAAGCGCTTCAAACAACACAACAAACGTGTGCTAGAGAATTATGGCGCCAACAAAAGACTGGGGGCTCGCAAACAGCTCGTGATATTGTTACGCAACAAATGCAGAGGATGAATATCCCTAAACTTATCCAAGAGACTGAAGCTTGGCTGAAGGCGTGAGATATCATTTCATTAAAGCGTTAACAGACAAAATATCATGCTATATACTAGACTCTGTTGATTTTTACGACAACAAAGTCATTCCCTCGGAAGAGGGAATCCAGGAGCCTAGATCCCCGCTTTCGCGGGGACGACGTAAGAAGTCGGCGGCCTGCCCTTCGAAGCTAGCCTCAGCGTAGGAGGGGGATGACGTAAAAGTCAGGACGGTGGTGTAAAAAGTCAACGAAACCTAAGAAAGTTTTTTGATTGCATGGTCATCAGTTAGACCTTTAATAATGGTACCTATATGAATTGTACGTTTTCCGCTCCGCAAAAAGATTTATTGATGCTTCTTGGCTCAATGCAGCCAATTTGTAACAAACGAACAACACTTGATATTACCGAATCAATTTTGTTCCACATAACGCCTCGCGAGCTTGTTTTGAAGGCAACCGATATGGAGATAAGCCTTCAAGCAAATACCGATGTTGAAAGCGATGCAACAGAAAGTTTAGCATTCTTGATTTCAGGCAAGCGCATTTTTGAACTCATTAAGGAGCTTGATGGAATCATAACTTTTAAAGTAAGTGATGGACAAGTTCGCCTTCAAGTTGGAGCTGTTGATTTGGCCCTCAATATTAAAGACTCTCAAGAATTTCCACCATTTCCTGAACGTATCGAAAACTTCATGGATATGGAGGCACGATTCTTCCTTGATATGCTTAATAAAGTTGCCTTTGTTATTCCACAAAACAATGCCAACGCTGCCCTGAATGGCATGCTTCTTGAAATCAATCCCCATGAACTCTCTATTGTAGCTACTGATGGCCACAGCCTTGCACGTGTTACTACGACGAAATATGTTTTAAGCGAAGAAAAGAAATGGTTGATGCCTAAACGCGCCGTTCTTGAGCTTAAAAAATTGTTAGAAGCTTATCCTGATGACAAGGTTTTTGTGGGCGTTTGCGGTAATCAACTGGTTTTTTCAGGTAAAAACTTTAACTTTTTCACCAAACTCATTGCCGACCCATTTCCACAATACCAATCAGTACTCGCCAGGGAAGGCTTTATTCCGGCTCGTCTGAGTAAGGATCCTTTGGTGAGAACGCTCAAACGCACTAACTGCTTATTGGCTGGCCAATTTGTTTCAACGAATTTTGCGTTCGGTTCCGGCAAACTCAAAGTGAGCATGCGCAATAAAGAGGTTGGTGAGCTTGAAGAAGAGTTGTCTCTTGAAGCATATGATGGCGAAGGCATGGAAAGCCGTTTTTATGCACCGTATATCTTGAACGGCCTTCAAGCATTTTCGGACGAAGCGGTTAATTTCTATGTTAAAAACAACACCAAGCCAATTATTTTTGAAGCTTCACGTGACGATGTGCATATGACCTACCTGGTAATGCCTGTTTCTCTTGCGCAGCAAGAAGGATAATCAGACGGGTTGGCAGAGTGTTTGTTGAATCATTAACGTTACAAAACTTTCGGTGTTTTTCTGAGCGATCATTTACGTTCAATGGTCGTTTGGTAGTCATTGAGGGCCCTAATGGATCTGGTAAGAGTTGTTTGTTAGAGGCCCTTCATTATTGTTGCTACCTGCGTTCGTTTCGCACACGTTTGAACCGCGATCTTGTTCAGTTGGGCAAGGAACACTTTTTTGTGCAGGCCAATGTGCGGCAAGAGGCTGCAGCGCTGACTGATGACATTCAGGTAGGTTTTTCGGGCACTGAAGGCAAGGTCGTCCGTTGGAATCGCAACCTTGTTCAATCATACAAAGATTTAATGGCGCATTTTAAAGTGATCACGTTGGTTGCCGATGATATCAATGTGGTACAGGGTGAGCCTGAAATACGGCGTGATTTTTTGAATTATGCTATGACGCTTGGCAATCCTTCGCTGTTGGGACAATTTAAAACCTATCGACAAATTCTTGACCAGCGCAACAGCCTGCTTACGCGTGGGAGTGGGGTGGACGACACGTTTATGACCTGGACCGAAAAATTATGGATTGAGGCAACACTTCTTCGGCAGCAGCGTGAAAGTTACCTGGGCACGCTTGAAGTGACTATTAATAAACTTTTAGAGACGTATTTTGCGGATGATAAGGATTCAGACTTTCGCATTGAGCTCGTTTATGCAACTAAACATGGGGCTGATACTGCAACCTTTGATGCGTTTTGGTGTGCTTTTGAAAAATCTCATGTAGCAACGGAGTGGTTGTGGCGGCGGAGCCTTTTTGGTGTCCATCTTGATGATGTAGTAATTAATTTTCAGAAGAAGAGGGCGCGGGTGTATGCATCACGAGGGCAACAGAAGTTGTTAGCGTTTTTGTTGAAAGTTGCGCAGCTTGAACAGCTATCGGCGCAGAGTAGTGAACCTGGAGTTTTGCTGCTTGATGATTTTATGACCGATTTTGATAGGGGTAGGGTGGAGCGGTGTTTGAGGATTTTGCAAAACTTTAATGTTCAGATTTTTTTGAGCACGCCCATCGATCCGCGCGCGTTTTTAAACGGGTTTGATGATGTGATGTGTCATATTCAATTATAAGCCATAATCTCATACAATACTTTTTAGCCCCCTCTCAGTCCCCTTATTACAATGAACCCGTTCAGTGTTTTGCAAGCCTTGTGAGCAAAACGTATCGAGCCGCGAACACATTTATACGTTAAAACCTTGCTTTTTCCTGGCAATACAGTATATTTTCCACTCTTTTCTCTAGATCTTTGACGAATATATAAGTATTTCTACTTGAAACTTTGTTTTAAAAAGCGTTGGTTTTTGACATATTTTTGAAATGAATATTGATTTTCTTGTAGAATCGCTTATAGTTTAGTCACATCGAGTTTGGGAACAGTCACCGCTCGATTTTAAATAAGACTTCATTACTACTCTCCTTTCTCCTTTTTCCGCCATGCAGTCCTTGCATGGCGGTTTTTTTTATGCGTGCGAGGGAAAATATTTTTTGCTTTTTGGTTGAAAAACGGGGTTGTTTGGAGATATTTTTGGTTAAAAATCGGGGTCGAGCTTGGAGGTTTTTGGTTGAAATTGCAAGTGAAGCGCTAGGAATGTAGGAAAATGGAGGAAAACAGCAGTCGTCGCATGGCGGTTTTTTTTTATTCTACCCAGCTGCCGCCCCCCCCATGGACATTCGTCGTCCCCATAAACATTTGTCGTCCCCGCGAATGCGGGGACCCATTACACAAATAGGTTTCGAAAAAGTCTATGTTACTGCTTTTTTAGGATGAGAAGTGACGAGGTGATTGTTGTATTCTGTGCATTGGTAAAACCGCGCGCAAACTCCTTGGCGGAAGTAAGCATTTTTTTGAAGTTCTCAAAGCTTATGCTGTTTTTATAAGCAGGCTTAATAGTTAATTTCTTTTTATTACTAGTGCGTATGCCCACCGTAGCTATGAGATTTGTGATAACGGTGCCAAGTTTTTGAGCATTTGTCTTATATACAGTATTGTCGAGTTCTGCAGTTTTTGGCAGATACCCTTCGTTCGCCAAAAGTTGATTAATGGCCGTCACGGCATTGGCATATTCGCCTGCGGTAAAAAGTCCCTGTATGGCAATAACTTTAACGATGAAATTTTTCTGTAACGCAGTGACGCGGTCGGCTAGATCTTGTTTGGCGGGGTTTGTAGTTCCTTCTGATAGTATGCTAGTTTTTTGCGATGTACTTGCGGTTCCTGCTGATGATGTTTGGCTTGGTTTTGTTATCGCAGATGAAGTCGATGGAGTTTGTACTGAAATGGCACTTGTTGAAGTAGGTCGGACGATGAGTGTTCCCCCCGCTTGGCTACTCGTGCCTGATGGATTTACCCCTCCGCCTATTCGTGGTGATACCATGCAGAAAGGCGCAAAGATAGTGATCGTGAGCAAGGTTATGTGTTGGTTGTTCATTTGAGCTCCTATTTTTTGTTCCTATGGTGAAAACTGAGGGGGCGCCGCCGTTCGTTCGGTCACCCCTTTTGAATTCAGGCTTATCCGAAGGTTTCTTCTTTTTCATTAATTTCGTTGAGCAGTTTTTCAAGTCTTGTCTGCTCTTTTTCAAGCACTTTGACGACATCAGGTTTGCCCTCGGCTTGGGCCTTGAGTGTTTCTATTTCTTTTTTTGCGTTATTAACAGTACGCCGTGCTGAGCCAGTATCAGTCGTTGCCGTAACTTTTATTGCATGAATATCGGCATATTTTGTTTCAACAAGATATTTGACGACTTTGGCGTGGCCTTTGTCTATGGCAGCGGTGATGGCGTCGCCAATTCTGTTATACTGTGTTTGAATAATATCTGGATTATCTTTGATAATTTTTTTTACTTCTTTAAGATCTCCATTCGTTGCCGCAACAATGAGCTCGTTTGCTGTCTTTTCTTCAACTTCAGCATAATGCTCTGTTAGAAGCACCCCGTATCCATACGGCATCACCATCACCGCCGCTAGCGCTATAAATAGTATCTTGCGCATAAAATCTCCTTTCAGTTTTTGGTTTATCTATAAAATATTGCGGTGCGCTGCTCTCTATCAATATTCCTATCGATCATCTTCTGAAGTCGCGCTCGTTCTTTTTTAATAACTTTGACAACTTTGTCATAACGTTTGTAGTCGCTTGTTTTCTTGTCATTGCCACGCTTAGTTTGTGCTTGTTCTAAGAATGGGGTTAATTCATTTTTTGCGTATTGTAGGTCTGTATTAGTTTTTGTATTGATTTTGGCGTTTTTTGTTGTGATAAGATATTCGACGACTTTGGCATGGCCGCTGTCTATGGCAGCTTTGATTGCCTCATCGAGGACGCCGTATGTTGGGTCGGTGAGTTCGGGAGTTTCTTTTTTTAAATCTTCTTTGATGAGCTCTTTTACTTTGGATAGATTGCCGTTTTCTGCATTACTTATAAATTCGTTTTTTAAGAGTGCGAATTGATCTCGTTCTTCTCCACGCATCTGCGCCCCATATCCATACGGCATCACCACCGCCGCAGCTAGCGCTATACATAATATCTTACGCATAAAATCTCCTTTCAGTTTTGTGATTAGAGGTACGGATTGTAATCAGGTGCCGGCGCAACCTCTGGGTACCATGGTCCTCCAGCCTGATTTGGGTCTGGAGTATCCTTCCAGCCAATCCGCCGTTCACGCTCCATCAACTCGCGGTGTTCTCGTATCTGCTGCGCTTTTTCTAGCTTTTGAAATCGTGCTTGTTCTTTTTCAATCACTTTGACGACGACGTCGTAGCGTTTGTAGTCACTTGCAAGGCCAGCGTTCCATTTTTCACGTTGTTCTTGTGCTCGCGTTAGTAATTGTGATAACCATTGTATTGCATCTTCATCTATCTTTATTATGGTGCTTGCTGTTTTGATAAGATATTCGACGACTTTGGCGTGGCCATTGTCTATTGCAGCTGAAATGGCGGGAGTGATGTTGGCTCTAATACGATCTAGATATTTTCCTATGAAAAACTTTACTATTGGAAGATGGCCTTTAGCTGCGGCTGCTATGAAAGCGTCATCAAAATATTTTTGCTTTATAATCCAAGTAACTTGTTGTACGAAATTTTTTACATCGGATAACTTACCGTTCGTTACATATTCTTGGAAAACATCTACAGCTGCTTTGGGTTGCGCGCCAAGCTGTAAGAGCAAATTTACCATCTTGAGATCTTGATTTCGGATTGCTTGGATCAACGGTGTTGTACCGTCTATATCTTGTGCTTCCAGGTTTGCGCCCTTTCCCTTAAGATAGCTAACTATCTTATAATTCCCTTGAGCGACGGCCCAGATTAATGGGGTTCGTTTTTTGAAGTCTTGTGCTTCTAAATTTGCATTTTTCCCTACGAGGTATTCTACGATGTCACGTTTCCCGTCAATGACGGCCTCGGTTAGTGGGGTTGTTCCCCACTCATCACGTTTTTCTATGCCTACCGTATCAATTAAATTTTTCACTTCCTCTAGGTCACCAGCTTTAATCGCCGCGAAAAGTTGCTCTTGTCGGTATTTTTTTTCTTTAGCAATGGAAAATTTGCTTTTTGGCGCTTCTCCTTGCGCGGTGTGAAGCACGTCGCTGCTGCATACCATCACCATCGCCGTCGCAAGCGCTAGGCACACTATCTTACGCATCTCATCTCCTCATTGTTTTTCGTCGCTGCATGCTTTTTGGCACTCTTCCAGGTATTCTGTAATCTTAGTTTGTTCGTAATACCGCGCGTAATCTAAGGCGGTTGGCTTGTCTACAGACGATTGATCCTTCGCTGCGAGCGCTTCTGCCCGTTGACCTTGTGGTATTGCTTTGAAAAGCTTTTTTACAATTTCAAGATTTCTGGTTAGAACGGCCGTTATAAGTGGCGTGTGTCCGCTCACATAGTTGATTAATAAATCGTATTTTTTTTGTTTGACTATTTGGTCGATGAGATAAGCTGCTATTTTAGAACGGTGAAATCCAATAGCGTCGTCTAAAGCACTTGTCTGCAGCTCTGCTCCCTGGTCTACCAGATACTGTACTATTTTAAAATTACCTTTTAGAATTGCGGAATTTAACGGGAAGAGGTTCTTGCCGTATTTGCCCAGAAGCTCTGTTTTCTCCTTCGTGGTTTCAAGTAAGCGTTTAACATCTTTTAGTCGTCCCCGATCAATTGCCCTGAAAAGTTGTGCTTGTTCGTTGGGCTCGTCTGAACTTTCTACTTGCGCGGCGTTGACGTTCATGTTGCACATCATCAGGATGCTGGTTGTGAGAACTCCACACACTATTTTTTTCATTGAAAACCTCCTTTGGGTTTAATCTTTTTTGGCTGGAGCCTTTTTGTGTTGTGCTTTTTTTAGTAGCGATACAAATTTTTTGTAGTCTGGGTTCCATGTAGCACGCGCAGTTGCTGCACCTATATCCTTATCGGTGGGCTGAACGCCTAGGTCGACAAGCATCTTTGCCATCGATAGATTTTCTTTATCGATTGGAACCATAAACACACTAGTTCCATCCGATTGTACTGGATTCGCTTTATGCGTTAGGAGGTATTTTATGATGCCAGGGTTGTTTGCCTTGACGGCTAAGATTAATGGTGATCCCGCTCCTGAAACACCGTCTACATCTACATTACATGTTTCTATTAGATACTTTATGATTTTCATGTTGCCCATGGCGACAGCTTTGCTTAAAGGCGTATAGTCCGAATTAGGTTCGTTCGGGTCTGCCTTTTTTTCTATGAGATACGTAACGATATCAAGGTTACCGGTTCCAACAGCTTGGATTAAAGGGTTCTCATCATAGCCATGCTGTTTCCACGTATTTTCAAGTAAGTTTATTCCAAACAGCTCTGCCGCCTCTATGAGCTTTTTTATCAGGTCGAAGTTTCCTGTTTCTATCGCAAGCATTAAGACGGTGCGGCCTTCACACATATCGGTTAGCACATTACGGAGATCCGCAGCTGTTAGAATTTCACTCTTTCCGTGCTCGATCATCTTACCAATGAGGAACTGAGATATCGGTATATGACGTTCGGCGAGAGCATGGTATAAAGCTGTTTTCCCTTCAGTATCTTGGGCATCTAGTTTTGCTCCGTTGTCCACAAGACATTGTACTATCGCACCATACCCACGGCTGGCTGCTACCGTTAAAGGTGTTCCGCGGGACACAGCAGGGCCTAAAAGAGGTTGGGGGAGGAGTTTATTAAGAAGCTCATCTTGCTCGGCCTTGGGGGTAGCTGAGAGTAAACGTTTAACTTCTGCCAGGTCGCCGTTCTCAGTTGCTTCCAACATTCGATATAGGCAATCTTTTTTTGCTACTTGCTCCCCGTATCCATAAGGCAGCACCATCGCCGCCGCTAGCGCTATACATAGTATCTTACGCATCGAGTCACCTTTTTCAGCTCTTGTTAAGTTGTGTGATTATTTTCACGTGATTACTCGCACTTTTTCAAGAACCGGTACTTTTCCCTCTTCAAGTTTTTTTCCCTCAGGTCTGATAGGTCCGGAAGGTGCGTCTGGAGCCCCCTGTATAACCGCATAGGCTTCATCTTTTTTTTCTTCATCACCTGCTTTTTGGGCCTTTGCTGCTGCTGCATCTTCTTTAGCTTTGCCGGCAACCGTTGCTGCTTCTTTTTTCTCTTCAACAGCTACTGGTTTTTTCGCTAGTCTTTCTCGTGCTGCTTGTATGTGCTCACCTATCTCATAACGCTGAGGATGCCTGCCTAAGTCGGCTTGTGCTTCCCTCAGCTGATCATCTGTGAGGTCAACATTATCGATGATATATATGGCAAGCTTCTTTACACCTGTACACGTCTGAAAACCAGCTCTAAAGATAGCTTCGGAAAGTGCGAAACTTATTCCGTCCGCGCGTGGTTGATCAAGATAAGGCATCTCACCCGAACCCTTCTTCTCCTTCCATCGGGAGACTTTGTACAGTTTTTCCTTTAAAGCAGCGGCCATTTTAGGGTTTTTTTCTTTTACCATAAAATACGCTATTTCAGCTGGTACATCATCGAGGGAAGGCGCCTCATCGAAAGATAGAAATTGTTTATAGTATGTATCCATGAGATGCATCACTACTTCTTCGTGACCTTTTACCGTAGCAGCAAGCAACGCAACTTGGAAGGCTGATACAATGGTTTCCATGTGTTGGTCGATCGGACGCATCTGTTCTTTGCGCTGTGCGATATCTGCTTGGCAAGCGTCCCAAAAAGGCTGGCGAAATTCGAAATATTTTCTACGACCTTCTCTGCTATCGCGATCTTTTTCGATGCTGCCTATCTCCGCTGCAATCTTATCTGCCTTGATTTTTTGGACTGTGTATTTAGCGGCTAAACTAGCGCTTGATTTTATTACCGCGTCAAGGTCTCCTGCTTCCGCCGCTTGTATAAGATCTATTTTGAGTTTTTCAATATCTTGATCTTGTAAGCGAGCCCGTAAGCGGGCTTGTTTTATTTTTCCAGCCACATAATCACTGAGAGGATTGGTTTTCAAGCAATCCTCTGGAAAATCTTCCGGCGTTGACCCCAAGAAGTTATCGCCAATATATTGGGCGATTTCCTGCAAGCCCTTAGTCCGCAGTCGATCGTAATCAAGATAAGAGATAGCTTTGCGCAATACGTCACGCTTCCCGAACCCAAAGATTTTATTAATATCGTCATCACAACGTTTAAGTAATGCCCATATCAAATATTCCAGATTATAACCGCCACTACTATCGAACTGCTCTAATGGTTGAAACTTTACGTAAAGTGATCCAACATCTTTTTTAAAGATCTCTTTAATCACTGTTCGTAGCGCAGGCGTTGCAAGCATATAAGCTATTTCAAGTGGCGTATTGATGTAGTCGTGCCGCAATGAAAAAAAATATAGAAATTTTTCATAGTATGTATCCAAGAGATAGTGCACTATCTCTTTTTTGTCTTGTGCTGTAGCGGCAACTAAAGCAACTTCGAACGCACTTTGAATGATTTCTTTACTGACTTGATCGTCTGTTTTAACACGGGCTAGGCGTCCGCTTATAGTTCGTACCTCGTCTAACTCACCTGATTCTGCGGCCTGTATAAGTTGTCGCTTAAGTTGCCCAAGGATTTTCGCATCATCTTCTGTTGCTTCTTCATAGGAAGGTGGTGGTAACTCTTTATAGGGAGGAGGTGGTAGGACATAGGGCGGTGGTGGGACACTTTTTTGTATGGCTGCTTTGTAGGAAGGTAGTTGTTCCTTGTTAGCGTTTGTTAGTAGTTTTCTAATAGCTTTATAATTCTTGTCTTTAGGATCTAGCGTGGCAAGAGCTATAGATGGATCTGCTCCTTGTTTAAGGAGATATTCTACTATTTTGGTATCTCCAGCACGGACGGCGTGAATTAAAGGTGTATTGCCAATCTCCTTATAAGGTTTTTCAAGGAGACGTTTATCTTTTTCGTTAATCAATTTTTCAACCGCGTTGAGGTCTCCTTTATCTATCGCGGTAACAAGTTGTAGTTCTGGACTTTCTATTTGTGCAGCATTGAGTGGCGATGCGATAAATGTTGTGAGGATGGCCGTAATGAGGGCTATCGGGCGCGTATATTTCTTCATTACTTAGATCTCCCTTCTCCCTTTTTTGGTTAATACACACAAAGGTACGTGTGGTTAGTTACGCAGGAACTAGCACGCGCGCAGGTGCTACTTTCTCTGGTTTTTTCTCAACAGGCGGCACTTCTTCTGGCTTTTCGCCAAGCTTTCTCAGGCGATCTTCCGCGTTTGCGACAAATGCAGCGTCTGCTTCAGCTTTTTTGCGTTCGGCTTCTTCTCGAGCCAAACGGGCAGCTACTTGTTCTTGCGCTACTGGTACTGCTACAGGTGCCGCTTCTTTTTTCTCTTCTTCTCCTTTCTTTTCTTCTACTGCGTCCATCGCCGCTTTTTTTGTTGCGTATAGATATGCACGCAATTCTTTCTTGCGAAGCTCTATCTTTTCTATATCGATCTGTGCACGATCTTCCTTTGTGAAGAGCTCTTCCACAATATATGTAATAATGGGCCCTAGGTCATCCCAAAGATCATCCGAGCAAGCGCGTACAGCGCGATTAAAAGCAGCGATAAGAGGAGTCTCCCCAGTCCTTGCTGGATGGTCTTCTTTAGCAAGCTTTCTATTGAAAATTCTTTGCATTTCGCTTCCATATTGTGCAAACAAAGAGGCTATTTGAGTTGGCATGTCGCCACGACCTGCAAAAACGTTTGGGAGCGCTATGAAGTTATAGTAGTCCTCTCCCATGAGATGGGCTACTATTGCTTCGTGGCCTTTTGCGGCAGCTGCAACCAACGCAACTCGGAATGCTGCTTCCCGCATCCTTCGAAGCGGGATCTTGTCATAGGAACTAATGTCAAGGTTGGCTAGGCGGGCGCTTATAACTTTTACCGTTTCTAAATCCCCTGATGCTGCGGCTTGTATAAGTTGGTGTTTAAGTAAGTTAAGAATAGTTGTTTGAGATTCTTCAGACATTTCCTCTTTTTCTTCACTGGGGAGCAGTGGTGCTGATGGAACTTGTGGTGCTATTTTCGCTACTTTTGCTTCTGCATCATAAGGCGGTAGTTTGACATCTTTTTTTATGGCTTCTTCATAAGAAGGTGGTGGCGTGTCGTCTCCATAAGGCGGTAGTATGTCTCCTCTTATTGCTTGTTCGTATGAAGGAGGAGGTGTTTGTGGTCTCAAGCGACCAACGGGGACGCCGCGGCCGTCACGTCTCTTTTGAGGTGGTTCTTGCATTTGCGCGAATTTTTTTTCAACTTCGTTTTGTTCTTCCTGTAATAATTTTACGATGCCTGCATATTTTTTGGGAGTTAGAGATGTTGCAGCTAAGGCTTCGGCATAGTGCAGTGGCGTAATAACAACGCCGGGACGGGTGCTTTTAAGGTATAGCCAAATCGCCCCTTTTTCATCAACAAAGTCCTGTGGCATTTCGGCGAAGATATCAGCGCCTTGAACTAATAGTTTTTTTACGTCTTTAATATTCCCATCTCTGATCGCGACAAACAGGCGATCTCTTGGACTTTCTACTTGTGCCGCGTTGACGCTCGTGCTGCACATCAGCAGGATGCCGGTTACGATGGTTATCAGGTTCATATATTTCTTCATCTTCAAATATCCTTTCCCTCTTTATTTCTTTTTTGGGGTGAGCATCTTTACAATTTTTTTGTAGTTTGATGCATAGTCTGTACGTATTTCCAAAGCTTTGGCAATCTCGAGTGCAGTGTAAGAGCCAGTTCCTTCTTCTGCAAAGAGCCCGTCGAGACTGAATTCGCCTTCTTTTTCGATAACTGTTGTTTTTGTTGTGTCTGCGCCCATTTTGAGAAGATATTCAACTATTTTCGGATTGCCTCTTATAACGGCGTAGATGAGAGGGGTTGGGGAGTTTTCGCCGTCTTCTCGCACTTCGAGAAGGTGTTTATCTTTTTTGGTAATTAATGTTTTGACCGTTTTGGAGTCTTTTGGGGTTATCGCGTTAAATAATTTTTTGATTTGAAGGGATGCGTAACGGGAGGGTAGTTGGTGGTGGCGTGGAGGTTTGGGTAGGTTGAAATTTTTAGCTAGTGGTGGCGGTTGAGAAGTTTGAGCTACTAGGGGTGAGATGAAGATGGTACTGACGAGGAGTGGTAAATAAATAATTTTCTTTATTTTCACTATGTTTATCCTCATTCTTTGTTCTCCTTATTTTCCTTAACGTCCTTATTATTTATTCTTATATCCTTATCCTTATCTTTATTTGTTATTTGTATGTTTAATATCCTTATGTCTTTTTTATTCATCCTTTTTTTTAATTATTAAAGCCTTGTTTAGTTTAAATATTTATTTTTAATGCCTGGGAATAAGCATAGGCAAGATGGAATGATGAAAGCAATAATTTTGCTCGTCATGGCAATAAATTAACATAATAATCATTATCAGACGTTATGGATATGCACCCTTTCGCCGCGAAGCCCACCAGCAACACATCGCCTGAGAGATTTTTGATTGATCCAATATTTGGTGATTCTGGGTCGAGATCTATAACTACAACTTCATTTGATACAGTGATTGCCGCTGGCACGCCCAAACGCCACAGAGGCATATTGCAAGGGCATCGGTTACATCCGCTCGTTCGATAGCGCCAAATTCCGTCAGCCCCGGGAATAGCCGTAGTACCATCGCCGCAACCTGCTCTTTACTCGCCCCGCCAAAGCCCGTAGTTGCCATCTTAACTTCCCGCGGTGCAAATTCCGAAAGCGTCAACCCCTTTTGGTCGGCTAATAAATAAAGGATTCCCCGAAGATACCCCAACTTAAGAAACGTTTGCGCATTCTTACCCAAGAACGAAGTCTCAAGCGCAAGCGCCGTAACATTAAAGGTTGCAATTTTATCGTTCATGAAATTATAGAACTGCCCTACTCGCTGGGACAAGTGGTGCTGCGGGCTCATTTTTAAAAAGCCACAATCACGCAGAAGCACCCGACGGTCCTCTATGCTACTGACGGCATAGCCGGTTATATGAAAACCAGGATCAACGCCAAGAATAACCGTTGGCTTCATTACAACTCCCCAGGGCCAAGATCCTCAAAACGCGTTATCTCTCCGATAAAACGAACGTTAAAATTCCCCACCGGACCGTTACGCTGTTTTCCCACAATGACTTCGGCAATGTCGGGACGCTCAGTATCCGGGTTATATACTGCCTCACGATAAATGAAAAATATGACATCGCCATCCTGCTCAATAGCGCCAGATTCACGCAAGTCTGAAAGCAATGGCCGTTTATCCATCCTGTTTTCAAGCGATCGTGATAACTGCGAAAGGGCCAACACGGGAATATCAAGTTCTTTTGCCAGCGCCTTAAGCGCTCGCGAAATAGCAGAGATTTCTTGCGTTCTATTTTCATGCCGCTGATGAGAATGCAGCAATTGTAAATAGTCGATAACGATTAAGGAAACATTCTCTTGAGCCTTTAGTTTGCGAGCCTTTGCGCGCAACTCCATAATATTAAGTGACGGTGAATCATCGATAAAAATCTTTGCTTCAGCAAGCCTACCTGCAGCATTAGTCACCGTTATCCATTCATCAGGACTCACCAACGCATTACGTATTTTTTGGTGAGGAATTCGAGACTCGGCTGAAAGCATACGCAATACCAGCTGCTCGGCAGCCATTTCAAGCGAGAAGATTCCAACCGCCCCACCGGCTTGCCATGCCGAAAGTGCGATATTAAGAGCCAAGGCCGTTTTGCCCATCGAAGGGCGAGCCGCCAAAATTAAAAGATCACCCCGCTGCATTCCGGAGGTCATACGATCAAAAGCGACAAATCCCGTCGGCACACCCGTCACCCCCTCGTGAGTCGTTTTGACCAGCGCCAATTGCTGAAAAGTTTTTTTGAGCAGGTCATCAATACGAACAAACGCTGGAGCTACGAGTCGATTTGAAATTTGAAAAATTTTCTGTTCGGCACTATCAAGAACTGTATCAATTTGTTCACTCGAGCGATCGTAGCACGAGGTAATAATGCCAGCAGCTGAGTGAATCAGTTCACGCAGCACCGCCTTATCTTTGACAATGCGCGCATGTTGCGCCATTAATCCAAGAGCAGGAATATCTTCCTGCAACTCCATGAGGTAGGCAATGCCCCCTGCCGCTTCCAATAAGTTTTTGTTTTGGAGATGGTCCTGGAGAACCAGAAGATCAATTTTTTTATTGGCCTGCGTAAGCTCAAGTATCGCCTGATAAAGAGTACCGTGCTGATTGCTATAAAAATCGGCCGGCCTCAGAATATCTGCAACAAGTGTAATCAGTTGATCATCAAGCAAAAGCGCGGCAAGCACCGATTTCTCAGCCTCGATACTTGCCGGTAAACTTTTACCTAATAACCCCTCAGGCGATGCTGATTCCCTACGCCATTGCCCTACACGTGAAGGGTTCTCGGTCATATCAATAACCGTTATTTCTGAAGTGATGGCTCAACTTTGAGCGTCAACTGTGGTTGCAACTTTGACGTAAGTCGAATCGTAATTTTGTGTTCGCCGATGCTCTTAACAGATTTGTTGAACTCAACTTGTTTCTTGTTAATCACAATGTCTTTTTCGCGCAGAAGAGCAACAATTTCCTCGGCGCCTACTGACCCATACAATTTTCCATCATCGTGAACACGTTCTTTGATGAGAAGGTGAAGAGATTTAATACGCTCAGCAACCATGGCAACTTTGCTGCTCACAACTTCAACAGCCACCTGCTCACGATGCTTTTTCGTTTTATAAAAATCGGCATTGGCGGGTGTTATTTCAACCGCTAAATGGCGTGGGATAAGAAAATTTGTTGCGTAACCATCTGTTACGGTAATAATCTGCCCTGTCATCCCTACGCGTTCAACGTCTTTAAGCATGTAGACTTGCATGACACCCTCATTTGTTTTTTATATATAAGACTCTTGTTTTAGATTGCCACCAGTATAAAGCAAAAATTGGTCAATGGCACATCCCGTAGAAAAGAGCCAATAAACCCTTAGATCGTTTCAGGAATAATTTTGTGATATCCAAAATGCCCACAATATACAACGGGAAGATGAATGTAATTTGCTTTAAGTTGTGCTGATAGAAAAAGAATTTTTCTAAAAACACCGTCGAACCAACTATCATTAGCAAATAAAAAAACCCAAACATTACGCGTGCCCTTACGCACGTCATCAAAATCATGTGGCTGACAAAAGAAAAATTCTAGGCAAATACGCGGGACAACGCGCAGATTGTTTTCCATATCAAAAAAAGAGACCCCACACGTATCAACACCATCACAAAATTCAACCGTGTCGCCAATAAATGCCTTCTTAAGGGCAGAAACTCTTCTCCATGAAGGAGGCATCTTTTCAACAAATGGGGTAAGAAGTTTTTTAACATAAAATTTAATTATCAGACCTTTGTGCAACCAAAAAACAGCCTGAAAAAACCGTCCATCCCGCTCAATCACGCTTCCCATAAGCACATGCTCATTAAGCGCACACGCCCGATCCCATTGCGCAATAACACATGGATAATAATTCAACGGAAAACAAAACATGCTTTCTGGCGTAACCCATATCGTTGCTCGCGGCGCAGAGAGTTGCTGCGCATGCAACCGAACAAACTGTTCATAAATCTTCTGTCCAACACCGTAAGGATTCCTCCGCCACGCAGCATCTGCATTCATCACGCGGTTAACAACCGGAGGACAATATCCAAGACCCTCAACATCATGTACCGTTGTCTGTTTGCCAACCACCATCATCGCGCACAATGAAACAATACGAAGAAATGGACGATACGCCGCAAGCGGCACCAATGGGTTGATAAACGGATATCCAACAAATCCCAAGGGACGAACCACCCAATCAATGGCGACAAACCAATACACCAATGAAACACCTACAAACCAAAAAATTTTACGCGTGCCCGAAAAAAAACGTGCCGCGCTCCACAGCCAAAGACCACTTGAGAGCGAAAAGCAGGTCACAACGACACTATAAATGAGAACCGCCAGCAACCAATGCGCCGAAGAATGACGAAGCACCACTAACAACAACCACGAAAAATGCGGCCCGAAGGTGCATAACCCCCACATAAATCCATCACGCCCAGCGTGACGTGATGCGCGCGCAACGCCAACGAGTGGCACGAGAAAAAAAAGTATAAGCACGCCACAATATTCAGGACAAAAAAAAGCGAGATTAAACATCAACGCCGAAAGTCCAATGCGATACCACAAAGCGCTTCTCCTCAATCTGAGCCGTTGTACAAGATACTTTGGTCAGCATACAACGAAGGCTGCAAATGAGAATACCGCGTTCACACAATTGTATACCGCACAAAAGAGCAGGATCTTGCCGCTTTGCATCACGCGCACAGCGCAGCGATAATACTATCGATCGTTGCGCTGCCGATGGAAACCAGTAATGCAAAAGTTTGCTCATATCATATACAAGCACGTTGTCGGCACCCAACGTTTTTTTATACAGCGCATCAAAGTGATGTTGTATAAAAACAAGATCGGCATCAAAAATTGCTTCTGCTTGAGAAAAGTTGTGATGACATATGGCGCGTTGGCACGCAAGATCATGATACAAGCCCGCAACAAACCACGCATGGAGCACGAGCATTGTTAACAAAAGAGACATCACCATAACAATGAGCAACGCTGAACCTTGCTTACTCTTCATGTCAGCATCCGAGATCGTAACTTCACGGGGTGGTGGTAACAAACTTGTCCATCATGTGTCTCATAGCGTATGCGTGCACGTTTAATCATACGCCGATCGCGGCCCAGGAATAATTCAAGTCTCAATGTACTCAGAGCGCACCCCATAATACTTATGCCCCGCTTGGTCCATCGACGCGTATGGAAATTATACACACCCTCACTCCGCCGCACCCCACTTCTTCCATTAGCAAGCACCGTTGTCTCCCATCCAACCTGCACACGCACCGGAGCATAGGCAGCGTCTAAATATTCGCACGTCATCACAAAATTTTTAGTATCCCATGATGCAGGACTTGGTGAGGAGGACATAAGATCACGTGCAATGACATCAAGGATTGTTGCTGTCTCAACTGTTGCACATGCTGGCCGTTGAAGCTTAATAAGCGACGAATAGATTGTGGAACAAAAGCCGCCCACGCCAAGAGCAAGCAACGATACCAATGTGGCGTATACCAGCAGCTCAAGAAGCGTAAATGCTGACGCCTGCTTTATCATCATCATCAACCACCGTAACGTCGAATGACGTATGACGTACATCATTGTGTGGATGCACCACTATTCTATGCGCCATAACATGCTGGGCTATCCATGAAAAAACATCCTGCGCGGGAGCAACAGCGTTACTTGTAGTCAGGGGATGAACTGCAACGTCAAAACTCTCCGCAACGTCAGCATCGCGCTGTTCGTTACCACCCTCGTATACCGCTTGTGTTACACGCAACAACGACGTCGACACGATAACTTCGCGATACAAGATGGCAATATCGTTAACAAGATGTAACGTCACCACCACCACACTACTCATCAAGACAAGCGCTACCGCTAACTCAAGAAGCAAGAAACCGTCTGAACCCTTCATCCTTTCACCTTTCAACCCGGTAATACCAGAGTGTTGACACTCCATGGCAAAGAGCATAGATTTTATAATAGTAATATTTAAAAACTGAGGGGACCAATATGAAGAACATTTTTTCATGTAGTGCGTACATCGCCATCCTCCTCTTGTCCTGCAACGGCCCAGCTTTAGCACAACCGGCACAACCAACAGAAGAGTCATTTGATATTGAGTCGTTTTTCAAAGAGCTTGAGGCAGAACTTAAAAAAGCAGAAGAACAAGAAGCTACTCATAAAACACGCAAAGATTCAGATGGCGGCGCCTCGGTCGCTGGTACACCCCGGTTGCCAGAACAATTACCGCCGGCACCAGTTATCACGCAACTACCATTACCCGAAAAAACAGATCCTGAATCTATTTTTGTAACACCTGAGTTACAGACCGTAGAAATTGACCGTCAGAAAATCACCGAACCTACACTCGATTCTATTGCAGCATTCCGTACGGTCATGGATGACAATAACGCCGATCGCCCGGAGCCAACATACGATGGATTTATTACCCATCTCACCGAACTTAAAAATACGATAATGAGTCGTTCTTCAGCGCTCTCTGATCACTTTAGATCTGATTTCCGTACGCTGTATCAGAAATCTTTGGAGCACATCATTATCATGGTCAATCAAATTGGTGGAAACACAAACTACATAAAACTATTTTTGGTGCCACCGCAAACCATGGCCAAGGACATCGACGAAACACGCCGGAAAATTGTCGATTGTTTGAAAACGATAAAAAGAGTTCTCCCTCAAATCACCATACTTAATGAAGAAGAAGAACCCATTACATTACTTCAAGAGCTTGCGCGCAAAGGCGCGTCGTCAACAAAATCATCTGACGAGCACCAAGAAAAAGATCAACATCAGCACGATTCCCCTCTTGGCGTGTATCGTCACCAAGGCACGCTTTCGCAACTTGAGCGGTCAATTAACAATGCACTCAACTACCTGAGCTCCATTGAAAAAGGGCTCACTACATTTGTTACCTCAAAAGAAATTGAAGAAGCCACCCAAAAACTTGTTACTGTTCAAACCGCAAAAGAAAAAGCGGCACAAGCTAAGCGGGCACAGAAAACTTACCAAGGAAGCGCAGGAGATTGGTGGCGCAGCCCCTATCAACCTTCGCGTAGCCCTTATGCGCCATCTACGGCTCCCTATACCCCCTATCATGAGCCGCAGGCCGCTCCCTGGTGGAACAATCTCAACTCATTGTGGAATCCTGATACAACCGCACCGTCAGGCTATACACCTTCAGCGTCTGGATTATCTACATCTACATCGCAACCAGGCGGCACAAGCAAACAGGCTCCCGGAAAAGTCACCAAAGAAAAAGAAGCTGAGACGGCTCATGGCAGGTCGCCTGACCAAGCAGCAGGGCAAGATCCTGTTAGCCATGCCATAAACACCATAAATCGAACGGCTGAAACCGCAAAACAGGCGCTTGCTGCTACCAAAGCAATGGCACCAGATGAAGCAGCTCGCTACCTTCTTACCACGCAAACACTTTCAAAACTTGCCCACCAGCTTGAACGCATTGAACGGGCAAAAGAGAATTTACCCGAAGAAGCCACCGAAAAAACATCGCAGGCTGGAGGCATCAAGAAGCGAGGGCATATGGCTCGTCTTATGGAGCCAAGCTCCACAAAACAGCCCGACAAAATAAAAGCTGCCGAGAAAAATCTTAGCAAATTTTTTACAGAACTTGCGCCGCTCATCCTCAGAGCTGCTACGATTACTGCGCCGGGCAGAGAACAAGAACAAGCGGCAACGCTTAAACTTTACCCACAAGCGGACATACAGCATGCACTTACGCAAAATAATAACAAAATCGTTGAAGAGCGTGCGCGAGAGCTCTTAAATCAAGATCAAGCAGAATGGAAAAAACAGTTTGCCGCAGTGCGTGATATTGAAGCTCCGGCACAAGTCGACGCGATTCGCAGCGCTTTCAAAGAGCAAAAGAAACGGCTTGAGACGCTCGGGTCACAATTCCCCTTCCCCCCAGAAGCTTTTACGAAAAAACTTGAGCAGATTAACAAGAAGCTCAACAAGTTGGAGCCTGCGCCAAAACCTGCTGCGCCCGCTCCGGTAGCTGCTCCCGCGCCAGTTGCAGCACCAGCAGCAGCTGTAGCACCAGATCCCGCAGGAAAAGCAGCGGCCGTTTAGAATATTTTGCTTATAGCCCTCTGCCAGCCCTAGTATCAAAACAAATCTTAAACTCTTGCATTCCCATAAACCACCCAAATATGCTGCAGCCATGTCTTTGATAATTTCCACAAAAAGGAGATCATTCTCATGGCATTTAGCTATCGCTGCAAAAACACCATTACTATCATCGCGCCTTTTATTTTATTTTTCCCAACACCAACGCTTCATGCCGTAAGCTACGGTTCAGATACCGCGGTCTCCATCGTCAACCCCTTCAGCATTCCGGGTAGCACCGACAACATCATCAGAACATTTGGCGCCGCCAAAAACGGTTTTGCATTTGTTGATAGCTCCGTAAGCTGTACCTTCAATTCCATTTATCCCGTTGCAGGCCCGGTTTCACTACGTGGCGGCAAACTGTATCTTCAAAGCGACCTTACCCTTACCAATACCGGAACGTTTGCCGACCTTGGCAGCATTATCGGACAAGATCATGCGGTCAATCTTTCTCAAAGTTCCAACACTTTTGCAAGCCGCACCAACCCATCAGGAGCTCGCACGCTCGCCCTTGTTGCACGTACAACAGCAACACGAGCTATCTTTTCAGTCGACTGGTCATACAACAATCAATACTTAGCAGTCGTCATGAGCAGTGGAACGGGTAACGAGCTGCTTATCTACTCTTTTAACGGCACCGCGCTGAGCCTACTTAGAGGCGTCGAGTTGAGTGGTAGTGGCACCTCGGTTCGGTGGCGACCAAATAGTTATTATCTCGCGGTTGCATCATCCTACACATCCGGCAAAATTCGCGTATATCTCTTCACCCCTGGGCCGAATACGCTCACTCTTAAAAATACTCAAAACCCTCCCGGAACCATAGCATCAGTTGCATGGCAAGGACGCGGAAGCTATCTCGCAGTTGCTGGTTCTGTAGTGTATGCCTATCGCTTCAACACCGGCACAGAACTCCTGGATAATCGCTGCACCGCAACTAACAACGCCGCGCTTGGCGGAAGTTCCACTTATGACAATATTCACTGGGCGCCAGTAGGGAACAAAGATGACTTTATTGTTGGTACAAGTGGCGGAAGATTACATTTATATAATTTCGATAGCACCGCCTCGACAAGTCTTAGCCACTTAAAAAATTATAATATTGCCACAGGAATCAGATCTCTCGATTGGTCTCCAACCAGCACCTATATTGCTCTTGGTTTTACCAGCGGCAACATTAGAACCTATCAACACACCGCGGCGACCAATACCATAGGATTCAAAGCACTAGCAACCATCGCTGCAATAACAAATGCTCTCAGTTGGAAACCAAATGCAACAGAGCTCACTGCTGGATTCGGCTCATTTTCTGGCAGCGAACACCAATTTTTTCTCTTTAACACCACATCGTATGCGCTCACCAATGTATACAACATTGAAACAGGAAATCCGGTCAACGCCGTAAAATTTTCCAACACCGATGGCACCTACATAGCACGTGCTGATAACACAACCCGCTATCTTTCGATCTACAAAGAAAACTACTCACCTTTCATCTTCAACAATGTTAATCTTTTTCTTAACAGCAATCTCACCATTGGCACCCCTCTCACCTTTATTGGCAACTGCACCGTCAACGGCCGTGGCAATGGCATGACTTTTACTGGAGATGGTACCATCAACATTGCCACCAATAGTTTTCTCGGCGTTAGCAATAGTAATTTATTCTTTGAACGACCCAATGCCTTTGCCTTGCAGGGAAAAACATCACGACTAAGCCTCAATGATAGTAAAATAGGACTTAATAGCGACGTTGTTTTTGGTGACGGCTCGTGGGAAGTGTATAACGATGTTGTGGTAACCGGCCCCCATACGTTTGCTTATTCAACCGCAAACACCTCAACCATTCACAGCAACGCATTTCTTACGTTTAGTAACAAAGCCATATTTGAAATAGGCAAGTCCCAAGATACCGGACTAGGGGCATCCGCAAGCACAAGCCAACCGCTTGAATTTGAAAACAGTTCTGCACATCTGGTGATTGATAACGCCACGCTTCACGTCACCAACTCAGGGCTTGTCCTTAAAAAAGGTACTATTGATGTTTACAATAAATCAGACTTCGTTGTTGATTACACCGATACAAATCAAAGTAAAACAACACAAGCGCTTGTCTTTGGCGACGGCGTTTCCAGTATTAATAGCCCAACGCTCATACTTCATGGAAATGGCACCAACCTTACCATAAGCAACGGCGCTATTGTTCTTGATGCTTACCAAACACCCACATTGTTGCAATTCGACGGACAGGCAAAAATGACCCTCATTGAGACCGTATCGTTATATTTTAAACAACCAGTCTCGCTCATCGATGGATGGATGAGACCATCAATGGACAGCTCTTTTTATTCCGACCCTAATGTGTATGTAACCGCACACAACGTACGATTTGAGTACGCCGATATCTTCGCTGATTACAACGTAACCGGAACACTGCTCAATCCATTTAATACAATCCTCGGCTCTAATGATTACATTTTTGTTAATCGCGGCAACTCCGTCGAAAACCTCATCATTAACGGACAAGGCGCTTCAGTTTCTGGTCTCGGCGGTCCGCTCGGCACCATCACGCTTTATGATGCAAACGCAAGTTTCATATGGGACGTTGCAGGTGAGATTGGGGAAAGCGCTATTTATCTGAACGGAGGTATGCTTGCTATAACCCAAGACGTTAAAGCTACCACTGGTTTTACCTTTGGCGGAACGGGAACGGTAGATATAAGTGACAGAACATTCGAATTAGGATCAGCAGCCACCGAATGGGCTGGGAATATCTACTGGGCAAGCAATGGAGGATCTCTCAAGCTCAACAACAATGTGACCCTATCAGGAATTTGGACATTCAGCGGGAATCTTGCTGTCGATGGACAAGACTATCTCATTGATTTAGGCCAAACCGGTACCATTATTCTTGAGCGTGGTGCACACGTAACATTCAGCCATATGTCCTTGTACAACTTGTCGAGAAGGAACCAGATAGTATGCAAGGACAATAATTGCGAAATTAAACTTATAATTGCTGACCTGTTGCTTGCTGGAGATTACTTGTTTGATAAGGGTAGTCTTTATGTTTATTACAACTCTACCGTAGGAACCATTGATGGGTTTGATTACGGCTATACGTTTACCTACGCCAGTACGCAGACAAGCACCATCGATTCATTTTGTTATTTCAAGGTATTGGCTAACACGCGCTTTTCAATCGGGCGGCAAGATTCAACCAAGATCGATCCAGAGCAGCAACCACTGGTCTTTAATGATCCATTAACATCAAAATTAATTTTGGATGGCGGAACTTTACACATAACATCATCAGGAATGCTCCTGACAAAGGGAACGCTGCGAGTTGAAAATACGTCAAATCTAGAAATCGATACACCAAAATACGAATACGGCTTGGTACTTGGGGATGGAACATTAGAGAATGATTGTGTGTTACTACTTGACCCCGGCGTACAGCTCAATATTAAAACCGGAGCCATGTATTATCAGAACAATAACGCTAACCGCATTATTTTTGGTAGCCCAGCATCGGCACTGAACATCCAAAGCCCTGGCGGGTTTGTTGCAAAGACCGGCGTAACACTCACCGATGGTTGGTTTAGACCAAGGGTCGCTACACCATTTTCCATCGATCCAGGCGCCTATATAACCGCCGAAAATCTACGCTTTGATCACGCTGACATTCTGAGCGATTACAATGTCACGGGAACGCTCATCGATCCTTTAAATATAACGCTAGGGCCCAACGACAGTATTGCCGTAACTCGTGGCAACTCTATCGAAAACCTTTCCATCGTGGGACAAGGAGCACTTCTTTCTGGCGTTGGTGGACCACTTGGTACCATCACCCTTCAAGATGCAACTGCAAGCCTTACCTGGGATATCGCCAATACTATTGGAATAAATACCATTGCTCTTAATGGTGGCAGAATTGCACTCACTCAAAATGTTGTCGCAGCTCCCGGATTCACCCTTCAGGGAACTGGAACGGTCGACATAGGAAATCAATCACTTGAACTTGGAACTGAGGCTGCTGAATGGGATGGAAACATGTACTGGATAGGCAATGGTGGCAGCCTGAAATTTAACAACGATGTAACACTATCCGGCATTTGGACGTTTAGTGGAGCCATTGTGATGGATGGGCAGGGCTACATTATTGATTTTGATACTACCGGCACTGTTATTCTTGAACGTGGCGCAAAAGTAGAGTTTAAAAATACGTCTATCAACAATCTCTCAAGAACAAACCCAATCGCATGTAGTGACAATAATTGCGAAATTACATTCAACTTTGTTGACCTACTTCTTAGTGGCGACTACTTGTTTGATAAGGGTAGTATATATTTCTACTATGACACCAACTTTGGCACCCTTGATGGACTGGATGCTATCTTTACGTTTACGTATGCAAGCACGCAGACAAGCAGCATCGATTCACAATGTAGTATGGGGATATGGCCTAACACGCGCTTTTCAATCGGGCGGCAAGATTCAACTATTACTGATCCAGAACAACAACCATTGGTGCTCGCTGATCCTTTAACATCAAAAATAATTTTGAATGGTGGAACACTTCATATCACTTCATCCGGCATGCTCTTGACCAAGGGAATACTAGAAGTTCAGGACACATCAGCCATCGAAGTTGATACACCAAAATATGAATACGGATTGGTGCTTGGCGATGGAACATTGGATAATGACTTTGCTCTAGAAATCAATCCAGGAGTATCGGTCACGCTCAAAACTGGAAGTATTTATTATCAGAACAATCAAAATAATCGTCTTGTTTTTGGCAGCCCCGCATCATCGCTCATCATTCAAAGTCCAACTGGTTTGAGAGCCAAAACAGACTTAACGTTTCAAGATGGGACCGTCATAACCGAAAACCCTACCGATATTGGGGTGGTTCCTGATGCCGGCGTAGCGCTTGTTTCGCAAAATGTTACAAAAATTTCCCGCGGTGCCGGTTATTCTGTTAAAAAACTAAACGTACATGGTGGCGTACATCCCTACAAACTTCTTAATGGTGATCTTTACCAGATAATAGAAGGCTATACTACCGACGATGTCATCGCTACTGCAGGTACATCATATTTTGCAGGGGCCGCTGGATTCGGCGGATCGTTATCACTGAAAGATCATACGGTAACTTTGCAAACAGCATGCACTACCCCCTTATTCTGTAATATTTTGCTCAACGGCGGCACGCTCGTCTTGACCGCTGATGGGTTCTTCGCCGCGGATAAAACGATCACTGGCTCTGGTAAGGTTCAGTTCCTTGGAACCAAGGTATCTTTTGGTCCTGCTGAAACCAACATGACAAGTACCATTTACTGGCAAGGTCTGACATCTGGTGATATTTGTTTGAATTCAAAAGCAAGTCTTTCCAGCACCTGGACACTTGGTGGGTTGATGCACATTAATGGTAATGGCAACATTTTTGATTTATCAAATCGTGGCGCCTTGACCATTCGTCCCGGAGCAACATTGGCTCTGGACAATATAGGGATCAAAGGGCTCGGTTCTGGAAAAGGCAATATCAATTTCATGAGCGACACATCAACGCTCAAACTTTCAAATTCATATCTTGAGCTGGATAACAATTTCTCGACAACTATTGGCGGCATCATCGTCAATGGGCCAACTACCGTTGGCATGAAAAATTACAACTGGTTACTCGATCAAAAAGCTTCAATGACTGTCGATGGCGTTACGCTCTGGCAAGACCCACTCGACCAAACAAGTCACGGTAAATTCACGTTCGGCTCAGGGCCGATCAGCAAGTACTTGTCACTCGTTTCAAGCGGCACCATCAAAACAGCAACCAATCTTGATCTTGTCACGTCATCTACTGATGATCTTGAAACGCAGATTCGTACCAACAGCAATGCTCTCCTGTATTGCTGTAGAACTACCAGCAATGCATTGCTCTTCGGCGATCGTACCAACAGTAACGCGATTATCAGATTAGATCGCACTGTCAGGACCGACAGCAATGCCTTCGCCCGTGGTATTCGCAATAACAGCAACGCCATTATTCTTCTCTCTAATGAAACAGACGATCTTTCTCGTACAACCAGTAACGCTCTCTTATATTGCTGTAGAACTACCAGCAATGCCTTGCTCTTTGGCGATCGCAACAACAGTAACGCGATTATCAGATTAGACCGCACTGTCAGGACCGACAGTAACGCTTTCGCTCGTGGTATTCGTAACAACAGTAATGCCCTTCTCAATCTTGCTTCTCAAACTTCTGATCTCTCAAGAACCACAAGCAACGCTCTCTTATATTGCTGTAGAACTACCAGCAATGCCTTGCTCTTTGGCGATCGTACCAACAGTAACGCGATTATCAGATTAGACCGCACCGTCAGGACCGACAGCAACGCCTTCGCTCGTGGTATTCGCAATAACAGTAATGCGATTCTTAACCTCGCTTTCACTACCAGTAATCTTGTTATCAACAACAGCAATGCCATCATTAAACTCGATGTAACTGCCCGTACCAACAGTAACGCTCTCTTATACTGCTGCAGGACTACCAGCAACGCTCTTCTCTTCGGCGATCGCAACAACAGTAACGCGATTATCAGATTAGACCGCACTATCAGGACCGACAGTAACGCTTTCGCTCGTGGTATTCGTAACAACAGCAATGCTCTCTTGCTTGGTGATAGAATTAATAGCAATGCGCAGCTCTACTGTTGCAGAACTTCAAGTAACGCGATTATCAGATTAGATCGCACTGTCAGAACTGACAGCAACGCTTTCGCTCGTGGTATTCGTAACAACAGTAATGCCATTCTCAATCTTGCTTCTCAAACTTCTGATCTCTCAAGAACCACAAGCAACGCACTCCTCTTCGGTGATCGTATCAACAGTAACGCGATCATCAGATTAGATCGCACTGTCAGAACCGACAGTAACGCTTTCGCTCGTGGTATTCGCAATAACAGCAACGCCATTATTCTTCTCTCTAATGAAACAGATGATCTTTCTCGTACAACCAGTAACGCTCTCTTATATTGCTGTAGAACTACCAGCAATGCTCTTCTCTTCGGCGATCGTACCAACAGTAACGCCATTATCAGATTAGACCGCACCGTCAGGACCGACAGCAACGCCTTCGCTCGTGGCATACGCAATAACAGCAATGCTATTCTCAAACTCGCTTCAACCACCAGCAATCTCGTGATCAACAACAGTAATGCCATCATTAAACTCGATGTAACGGTCCGCACCAATAGCAACGCCCAGCTCTATTGTTGTAGAACTACCAGCAACTCATTGCTCTTTGGTGATCGCACCAACAGTAACGCTATTATCAGATTAGATCGCACTGTCAAGACCGACAGTAACGCCTTCGCTCGTGGTATTCGTAACAACAGTAACGCTATTCTTACGCTTGCTAGCGAAGGATCTGATCTTGTACGCGCCACTAGCAACGCTCTCCTGTATTGCTGTAGAACCACCAGCAACGCCCTGCTCTTCGGTGATCGCAATAACAGCAATGCCATTATTTCAATAACCGTTACCACTTCTAACCAATTTGTTATCAACAACAGCAACGCCATCGTCTGGCTCAATCAACAACTCCAAACCATTGATCATGGGCCTACCAACATCACCATCAACACGACCTCTTATCAGTTCTCTCACGACGTCTTTATATCTTCAGACCACCGCATGTACATTCAAAACAGCAGTGTTATTAATGGTCACGGACATTCTATTTATTGTGCGTGCCTTACAAATGGCGTTATCGATATCGCGACAGGAAGCACTGTTGTATTCCAAAACGTAGCATTCAGAAATTACACTGACGCTGTATTCAATCTCGGTGCTGGTGCTTCAGTTATATTCGGTGATGGCGTCCATCTTGAGCTCTTGCAAGCGCAAACGCTTGAACGCCAGTGGACATTCACAGGAGCTAGTGAAATTTGTGGTAACGGCAAGGAACTCGCCGTTGATCCTTATGCCATTGTCGTTGCACCTCATAGCAGACTCAACATACATGGCATTGCGCTTACCGGATTAAAGAGCAGCAACCTCTGTTGCGCTGGTAACACCGCATCACTTACACTCAGCGAAGTTGGCATCTACCTTGATCACAACTTCAACTTCACTGCTGGTGCTATCGTCTTCGATCCTGATGTTGTCATCGTCGGCACCAACACCTTTGTCTACGCTTCAGATATGACCTCGAGTATTGCCAGAGATTCTCAACTTTATCTTTCTGGCATCACCTTCAGCTACGCACCTCAAATTGCCAACCGTGACCTGTTCGCCATGGTCGATCAATCCTCCCGCTTCTTCATCGACGGCTGCACGCTCACTTCAACTACTACAGGCATGCGACTGACCCGTGGAATGCTCATTGCAGATCATAAGAACTTCTTGGATAACACCGGCGGCAACAGCCTTTCAGAAGGCTTTGCCTTTGGTGATGGTAATCCGGCTCATGATTTATCTATCGAAGTTAAGCCTGGTGGTTCTCTCAACCTGATTGCTGGATCTTGGGATTATGTGAACGCTTAATCAAATACGATGGGGCGCGAAGCGGCGCCCTTTTTCGTTATTCCAACTTCGTTTAAAACAAACACGACGGAACAGGTCGAACTTCAACATGACAAGCGAGCTTCTCGATAAGTCCAATCGAGGTTAGTAAAATATATTTTTTTTCAAAATCATTGAATGCATCAATGCGTTTCGTTAGGATTTTCTTAATTTACTTTAAGCAAAAAAATATACACACCTCATCTAATAAGGGAAAAAGAAGAAGTTCAAAACGACTAAAAAATGATAGTGCCAACAAGGAGAGGACCGCAGTCATGAATCATCGATCGTGTTTTTTATGGCGCACAATTTTGTTTTTTGCCTTCATAGGCTTAATGCACTTTTGCACCGCAGGTAATTTGACGTTCGTTAATCGCGAATCCGCATTCGTGCTAAATCCAAATGCACGTTTCTACATAAACCCAACACAAGTTGCAAGTGGGTGGGGAAGAAGCTCTATTATTAAGAAACGAACGGGTGAAGGGGATTATAATATCGCCGCATATGCCGGTGGCGATAAAATAGTAAGCTTCTCAGAAGCCCCTACCGATTTGGTCTACGATAACAGTAACGCCATTGCCAGCCTTGATAGTGATATTACTGCCAACAGCAACACGATCCTCTATTTAGATCGCATCGACAGCAATGCTAAGCTCTTTTTAACTAAGAACAATAGCAACACGCTGCTTTATCTATCCCGTACCAATAGCAACGCGCTTTTGTACTGCTGTAGGACTACCAGTAACGCTCTCTTATTCGGCAATCGCACCAATAGCAACGCTATTATCAGACTAGATCGCGCCGTCAGAACTGACAGCAATGCTTTCGCCTACGGTATTCGTAACAACAGTAATGCCATCATCAAACTTACTGAAACTGGGGCAGACCTCTCTCGCACTACCAGCAACGCTCTCTTGTATTGCTGTAGAACTACCAGCAACGCTTTGCTCTTTGGCAATCGCACCAATAGCAACGCTATTATCAGATTAGATCGCACGGTCAGAACCGACAGCAACGCTTTCGCCTACGGTATACGTAATAACAGTAATGCCATCATCAAACTTACTGAAACTGGAGCAGACCTCTCTCGCACTACCAGCAACGCTCTCCTCTATTGCTGTAGAACTACCAGCAATGCGCTGCTCTTCGGCGATCGTACCAATAGCAACGCAATCATCAGATTAGATCGCACGGTCAGAACCGACAGCAACGCATTCGCCCGTGGTATTCGTAACAACAGCAATGCCATTCTTAAACTCGCTTCCACCACCAGCAATCTTGTTATCAACAACAGTAACGCCATCGTTAAACTCGATGTAACTACTCGTACCAATAGCAACGCACTCCTCTACTGCTGCAGGACTACCAGCAACGCTTTGCTCTTCGGCAATCGTACCAATAGTAATGCGATCATCAGACTAGATCGCACGGTCAGAACTGAAAGCAACGCCTTCGCTCGTGGTATTCGTAACAACAGCAACGCTATTCTCAAACTCGCTTTAACCACCAGCAATCTTGTTATTAACAACAGTAATGCCATCATTAAACTCGATGTAACGGTCCGCACCAATAGCAACGCACAACTCTATTGCTGCAGAACTACCAGCAACGCACTACTCTTCGGTGATCGTACCAATAGCAATGCCCAGCTCTATTGTTGTAGAAATTCAAGTAACGCGATCATCAAATTAGATCGTACTGTCAGAACCGACAGTAACGCCTTCGCTCGTGGCATTCGTAACAACAGCAATGCTATTCTCAAACTCGCTTCAACCACCAGCAATCTTGTTATCAACAATAGTAACGCCATCGTTAAACTCGATGTAACTGCACGCACCAACAGTAACGCTCTCTTGTATTGTTGCAGAACTACCAGCAACTCATTGCTCTTTGGTGATCGCACCAACAGCAACGCCATTATCAGATTAGATCGTACTGTCAGGACCGACAGCAACGCCTTCGCTCGTGGCATCCGTAACAACAGTAATGCCATTATTCATATCACCAGTGATCAAGATGAATTGTCTCGTACTACCAGTAACGCGCTCTTGTATTGCTGCAAAAATACCAGCAATGCCTTACTCTTCGGTGATCGCAATAATAGCAATGCGATTATCTCTATCGTCTCCACAACTTCCAACCAATTTGCCATTAATAACAGCAACGCTATCACTTGGATCAATCAACAACTACAAACTATTGATCATGGGCCTTCTAACATCACCATCGCTACAACATCGTATCAACTTATAAGCGACATTTTCTTGTCTTCAGACCACCGCATGTACATCCATAACAGCTGTGTTATTAACGGCAACGGACATTCTATTAACCTCACATATCCTGCCAAAGGCGTCATCGATATCACTGCCGGAAGTACTGTCGTCTTCCACCACGTAGCATTCAGAAATTACACTGACGCGATCTTTAATCTCAGTGCTGGCGCTTCCGTTATCTTTGGCGATGGCGTCCATCTTGAGCTCTTGCAAGCACAAACCCTTGAACGCCAGTGGACCTTTACCGGCTCTAGTGAAATTTGTGGTAACGGCAAAGAACTCGCCGTCGATCCTTACGCCATTGTCGTTGCACCGCATAGCAGACTCAACATACATGGCGTTGCGCTTACCGGATTAAAGAACACCAATCTCATATGTTCAGGCAGCACCGCTTCTCTCACCTTGAGCGAAGTTGGCATCTACCTTGATAACAGCTTCAACTTCACTGCTGGTGCTATCGTCTTCGATCCAGATGTCGTCATCGTCGGCACCAACACCTTCGTCTACGCTTCGGATATGACCTCGAGCATTGCCAGAGATTCACAACTTTATCTTTCTGGCATCACCTTCAGCTACGCTCCGCAAATTGCCAACCGCGACTTGTTTGCCATGGTCGATCAATCATCCCGATTCTTCATCGACGGCTGCACGCTCACTTCAACTACTACGGGCATGCGCCTGACCCGTGGAATGCTCATTGCAGATCATAAAAACTTCTTGGTTAACGCCGGCGGCGAAAGCCTTTCAGAAGGGTTCGCCTTTGGTGATGGCAATCCAGCTCATGATTTGTCGATTGAGGTTAAGCCTGGTGGTTCGCTGAATCTGGTTGCTGGATATTGGGATTATGTGAACAATTAAATGAGCAAGCGCCGCTGGGCGCGCACAGAAAAGCCCTCGCTTGATATTCCACAATATTATTGATATCAATTGCGACACTGGCTATAAACACGTAACATTCAAACGAAGGCCGCAGTTGCTACCCTACCAGATAACTGATTTACAGGAGGTGCTAAGAGATCATGGAATCGAAGAAAAAATATAAAAGCTTACAACATTATTTAAATTTACCTTGGACCTATACGGTTGAAAAGGTCTGCGGGAAGGGCAAAGAAAAATTATATGTTGTTCGTGTCAATGAGCTTCCTGGAATCTGCACCGATGCTCCATCACTTGATATGGGAATGGATCTTATTAAAGAGCCAATGAAAGCTGCTTTTGAATTTTACATGGAAAATGGCGAGGAAATTCCAGAGCCCGTAAACGAAGAAGATTTTAAAGGGAATATCGCCTATCGCACCACGAGCAGAAGACATTTCTTAATAAATAAAGAAGCGCAGAAAAAAGAAATCTCGCTCAGCCAGGTGATTGATAATTTAGTCGATACAGTTCTCATGCATAAACGCATGTGAGGTCAATCTTTAGGGGCGCGCAACGCGCCCCTCTTTTTTTGATTATTTTTTTTCAAGAACTTTTTGGCAACGGCCGCACAGATTGTCTGGATGGTCGACAGCATCAAAATGCCAACAACGTGGACACTTGGCGCCATGCACGCGCTGAATACCAACGCGAGCCCAGGTAACAAGCGAAGGACCAAGATCTTGTGGTTCTGTTGCAATAACTACTTTAGAGACCACAAACCAATCGGCCAAAAAGCGAAGCTCATCTTCACCTTTATCTTTCAGTCCATGTACAAGTGCAGTAAAAAGTGAAGATTCTGACGACGATGGATCAATGAACAAGGTCACTTCTGCTTCATAGGGATGCTTGATAATGCCCTGTTCACGCTGTTCCTCAATTGCTTTCAGAACAGCAGCGCGGAGGGATTCAAGCATAATCCATTGCCCTTGTCCTACCATATTCAGCCCACTCACGTGCGACCACATATCACGTATGGCAGGAAAAGCTTGAAGATGAATCGATTGTTTTTTGTCTTTTTGATAAAAATCAGAAACTTCTTCAGCAAGAAATGATAAAACTGGCGCCAGCCACCGCGTCGTAACATCCAGAATGTGATACAACGCTGTTTGTGCTGAACGACGAGCAATGCCGTCTGGCTGCTCAACATACAAACGGTCTTTAAGAATATCAAAATATACGGCACTCAAATCATTGATGCAATATTCATTAATGGTGTGCACCACGGCAGAAAAATGATATGCATCGTACGCTTCGCGAATTTTGGTATTCAATTCATACAGACGCGCAAGCGCGTATTGATCAAGCGTCCAAAGTTGCTCATATTCGACAGCATCCTTGGTAATATCAAAGTCATAAAGATTAGCAATCATATAGCGACAGGTATTGCGAATCTTGCGATACATTTCAGCAACTGTAACAAGAAGTTTGTCTGAAACCACTAGATCATTTTCGAAATCAACGCTTGCTGCCCAGAGCCGCAAAACATCGCGACTAAATTTGCTCGTAACATCGGTCACAGAAATCACATTGCCTAAGGACTTGGACATCTTGCGTTTGTTTTCATCAACAATAAAACCATGTGTTATTATTGCCCTGGTTGGCGTATGCCCGTACAACACCATGCCGCATAAGAGCGAGCTCTGAAACCATCCACGATGTTGATCGGAACCCTCAAAATACACATCAGCAGGAACGCCAAGATTCTCTTTATCCTGGGCAAGAACGGCATAACTGCTCACCCCAGAATCAAACCAAACATCAAGAATATCATGGTCAAGTTCAAACTGGCTCATATCTTTGTTCTGGCAGTTTGCGCAGCAATAGGACGTTGGAATAATTTTTTCTTGTACCAAAAGTTCGGGCGTCATGCGATCCCAAAACTCGATATTTTCTGTCGCAACACGATCGGCAACTGCACGCACCAATGATGCATCAAGATACGCTGTACCGCACTTTTTACAGGTGATCGCGGGAATTGGAACACCCCATTGACGCTGCCGGGAGATGCACCATTCGGAACGATTGGCAATAAAAGAATGGAGACGCGCCTGAGCCCGCTCGGGCACAAATTGAATCAGCTCAATTTCTTTAAGCGCTCGTGCAAGAAGATCATTTTTTGCCAAATCACAAAACCATTGGCTCGTTGCACGGAACATCAGTCCCTGGTGGCAACGCCAGCAATGCGGATAGGAGTGCATAAGCGAGCCCTTATGCAACAATGTTCCACGTTCTTTGAGCATGGTGATTACGGCGCCTTGTGCATCAGCAATACTCATACCTTCAAAAGACGTTGGCTTAATGCCCTGCAAATATTTTCCGTCATCTGAGAGCGGTGAAACAATTTCAAGACCATGCTTGATGCCTAAAAGATAATCTTCTGGACCGCAACCTGGAGCCGAATGCAAACAGGCAGTTCCCTCAGCCAACTGCACGGTGTCATCAAGCACAACGGGTACCGTAAAATCATCAATGAGCGGATGGAGAACTTTACGATTTTCAAACACAATCGCATCGGCCTGAGCAAGCTCATCTTTTGTAAGCCCAAGATCGGCACATACAGCATCAGCACGTTCAGCGGCAACAATAAATGCTTCATTAGCATCTTTGCCCTGGAGTACGCTGTAAACGGCAGACGGGTTGAGTACCACGGCACGGTTGAGCGGCAACGTCCATGGCGTCGTGGTCCACACTGCCAATGAAATCTTGAGGTTGGGATTGTTTTCGAACAACAGAGGGAAAATCACACGGGCTGTTTGATCGGGAAGCTGAAAAGTGACATAGAGTGAGGGATCTTTACGATCTTTATATTCGATTTCTGCGGTCGCTAACACCGTACGGCACGAAGCGCACCAGGGAACCGTTTTGAGTTTGCGTTCGATATAACCTTGTTCCACAAACGTGGCAAACGCTTGCAAAATAAGTGACTCATATTTTGGATTCATCGTAACATAAGCATGATCATAATCAGCAAGCTTGCCGAGCTCCTTAAGTTCTTGGAGCTGAATTTCTATCCAATGACGGGCGTATTCGCGACAATACTTTTTAAATGTTACTCGATCAATGGCACTGCGATCTTTTTCAAGACCGCGTTCGGTGGTGACTTTAAGCTCAATGGGTAGGCCATGGCAATCCCATCCGGGAATCAGTGGCGCATGGTATCCGGTCATACGCTTAAACTTGCATACAAGATCATTCAAAATGTAGCTCAGCGCATGCCCCATGTGTAAATGACCGTTGGCAAATGGAGGACCATCATGCAAAATAAATTTTTTTGCGCCTTTGTTATGGTGAGTCACCTGCTCATAAAAACCTGGAGCTTCCCAACGCTTTAAGAGCTCCGGCTCTTTTTGTTGCGCATTGGCCCGAATTGAAAATTCAGTTCGGGGAAGGTTGAGGGTGCTTTGAAACGGATTTTTTGGGGTCGATTCGGTAGCCATGATGTCTATTCCTTATTCATCAATCATTTCGAGCCGACGCTGATACATGCCGCCTTTGAACTCTGATTTGAGCCACACATCAATAATTGAAATTGCAAGCTCGGCATTTACAAAATCTGCGGGCAACACCAACACATTGGCATTGTCATCTTCTTTTGCCGAACGAGCAATATCGACATTCCAACACAACGCTGCGTAAATACCTTTAAATCTGTTGGCTGCAATACTCGCGCCGACGCCAGAACCGCACAAAACAATACCGCACATCGCGTTGTCGCTTAGAATATCTTCGCAGACACGTCGCGCAAAGATTGGGTAGTCAGTGCGTTGTTCTGAGTAGGTACCAACATCAAGCCATTCATGTTCTTCACCGTGCTCAATAATGTTAGTCTTGAGCGCATAGCCGCGGTGATCAGCCCCAATAGAAATCTTCATCTTTTAGTGCTTTTGTCTTTTCTTCTAACTGTTCCTTTGTCCATTCCAGCGTACAATATTCAGTTGATGAGCTTACCACAAGCTTAAGTGATCGTACATCGCGCTTGGCAAGCCTTCCTGCAAGATCCTGATTAATAGGAATTCTAATCAAATAGGCCCCCTTAAAGAGATTAAATGTTGGGCCAAAGAAAAGTTGAAGTTCTGGTTCAAGTTCAACCTCTCTAATACCCTCCTTTTTAGGCGCAGGCGTCATTTTTTTGCCGTCAACTTCGGCGTAAACCGACCATGAGGCCACCGAATCGCCCAAAGAGGTAAATGTCTTGTCGCGCACATCGGCCAGGAGGTAGAAGGTTATCCAGTGCTGGTTTTCTTCAAGCTGGCGCTTAAGCATTTCTTCGCGTGATTCAGCGCTCAAACCACGTTTAGAACCATACACATCAACATAGGCAGTCCGCCATTCATCAGAACACCATAGAGCAGAGCATACAGCTCGTGTTTGAAACTCTTCATAAAGAGTAGCCGTACGACGGTAACGTTGCGCAATCGCTCGCTGATCAGGCAGCCTCCCCCCCTGGGGAAACTCCGACTTTACAAGATCGTGATATTTAACGCATGAGGTTGTCATAAAAAGTATACCCAGCGGGGCGAACAGAAATAGTATATGAGATCTCATACGCGTATCTTTCTTAATGATGGTGGTTATACCCTCTTTAAATACCGATGTAACAGTATATAACAAAGAAGCATAAAAAAAGACAAGGATAACACGCAGGCACCGGGGGAGCTGGACATAGCTATTTTAACGATGATATGCTTGCCTGCATGATACAGGGCATAAACAAAGAACAAATCATCATCGCAAGCACTACATGGGAGAGCAACCCCCTACTTGCCCAACAATTTGACATCATTCAAGCCGCCACCCCCAAACAGGTATTTGAACAGGTGGAGTGCCATCCAGAAATCGCCGCCGTTGTTCTTGATCAAGAGCTCACGCACCTTGAATGGCAGACGGTTACGCGAAGACTTAAAAACCATTTTGCAACATTTCATATCGTCATTATTATTCTTGCGCCATCAATCACCCCACTCCATATCATGACTGCCATCGATGCCGGGGCTGATGATTGTTTTAAAAATCCTACCGATGCTGATGAGTTGACAGCTCGTATCACCCTCAATATACGCCGCTCACATCGCGACCAGAATAGTAATCCGCTGACGCGACTTCCTGGTAATACTGCCATAACGCGGACCATGCACGAACGGCTCGAGCAACCGTTGGCACTGCTTTATATCGATCTTGATAATTTTAAAGCCTATAACGATCACTATGGATTCCAACGCGGCGACATGGTGCTTACGGCAACCTCACGGCTTATCGCCACGATCGTCAATCAAAATGGCACGAGCTCTGATTTTGTGGGGCACCTTGGCGGTGATGATTTTGTGGTCATAACGACTCCCGATCGGGCTGAAACAATCGCGCAGCATATCTGCGTATCATTTGACGCACTGGCACCAACATTTTACGAAGAACACGATCGCGCATATGGTGGTATCGTCATACGCAATCGGCGAGGCGTACTCCAGAAAACTCCACTCATCACGCTCTCGATTGCCACCGTATGGAATAAACATAGACCACTTACTAACATTCCATTCATTGCCACCATCGCCGCCGAACTTAAATGGTATGCTAAAGCGGTAGGCACACAACAAGCTGGAAGTCGATATGTTAAAGATAGGAGGTGTAGTTGATTATGATAAATTCGGTAGCATCGCTCATTGCATGGCGATATCTCTGGCACAAGGAAAAAGATTCCTCTATTGCCGCTATGATCAAAATTTGTTTTCTGGGGATTCTTATCGGTACCTGCGCGCTCATGATGACGCTTATCATCACCAATGGATTTGAAAAAGTTATTCACGAGAAAATGCGCGGTATTAACGCCCAAGTCGTTATCACCTGCCCAGGAAACAAATTAGATGCTGATGGAATATCTGCGGCCATCAGAGAACAATTTAGCGCTTATGTTCAGGGCGTCAGTAGCGTCAGCTATAAATACGTCATACTGGACCATAACGACACACAATCGGTGCTTTTTCTGAAGGGAATTAATCCGAAGACTGAAAGTTCAGTCACCAATCTGGCAGACAAAATCATCACACACAAGCAACCATCGCTTGCTGGGCTACTTGGTCCTAACAAGATCATCGTTGGATACAAAATGGCGCGCGAACATCATCTGCGCGTGGGACAAACAATTACTATCATGGTTCCTGAACCACGGAGTAAGAAAAAGCTTGCGCTTGAGAGCAAGAAAGTCACCATCGCCGGTATTTTTAACATCGGCCTTGAAGAATATGATAATAATTTGGCATTTATTGCACTGGATACGCTCAACCACCTCTTTGATGAACATGGCGTTGATACCATCACACTTTCATTACGTAGCGATAGTGATCATTATGAGCAAGATGTTATCAACCGCCTAGGCGCACGATTTACGCACCTCAAGATACAGTCATGGAAAGAGCAATATCCGGCACTTGTGTCATCGCTTAAACTTGAAAAATATGTGATGTTTTTGGTACTCGCCCTCATTACATTGGTGGCGTGTATGAATATGATGTCGCTTTTGTTTATGCAGATACAAAGCAAACGACGTGATATAGCAATATTTCAGGCAATGGGACTATCAGCACGCTCAATACGCAGAATTTTTCTCTACATGGGAATGATGATCACCGTAAGTGCTTCGCTGTGTGGCATGGGCCTTGCGGCGTTAGGTGGATATCTTATTCAACGTTATCCGCTGCAACTTCCCGATGTGTACTATATTTCGTATCTTCCTGCACGCATGGATGCTGAAATCTTTGGCATTGTTTTTATTGCAACATTATTGCTTGGTTTTCTAGCAACAGCACTTCCACTGCGACAATCATCGCGGGTGTCGATTGCTCAGGTTTTACGTCAAGAATAATGTTCACAACAGTCCAAAAATATTTTGCCTATAGCCCTCTTTCGGAACCTATTTGTGCGTGAAAAGCGCCGCCTCTTTTCAAAGCAGCGCTTCCTCAACAACGTATTAACGAAAAGTGTTATTCTTTTTTCTCTTCTACCCCTGACATAGGCACATAAAATGTCTTCTCTGCAAAAAATATAGGTGCATGGCATGTGGGACATTCATAATGGTTCTCAGCAAAGACATGTTGTCGCACACATCCTTCATGAAAATAGTGCCCGCACGGTTCACACAATATAAACTGCCCGCCAGAATACTTTTTGCTAAAATCACAGAAACCTTTTGGATTGCGTGGAATTGGGAGTGGATTAAGTGCCGCCCGAACTGCCTCTTTCCGGACTTGTGGCACCGCAGAATGTTCAAGGTGCCAGTAAACATCGCGGCCATCATTATCAACTATTTCTTTCGATGCTCCCGCATTCACGAGCCTTCTTACGGTTGCAGGTACACCACACATCACAGCCAACATCAATGCCGTCCTACCATCATTGTCTTTGATCTTAAGATCTGCGTGCGCTTCTATCAAAAGCCTTACTATTTCGGCACGGCCATTCCACACAGCGGACATCAATGCTGTCCAGCTAGCATTATCTTTGATATCGAGATTTGCGTGCGCTTCTATCAAAAGCCTTGCTATCTCGGTACGGCCACAATCGCTAGCCCGTATCAATGCCGTCCGGCTATCTTTATCTTTGATATCGAGATTTGCGTGCGCTTCTATCAAAAGCCTTGCTATCTCGATACGGCCATAATAGCTAGCCACCAACAATAATACTGTCCGGCCATCTTTATCTTTGATATTAAGATCTGCATGCGCTTCTATCAGAAGCCTTGCTATCTCGATACGGCCATAATAGTTAGCCCACATCAATGCTGTCCAGCCAACATTATCTCTGATATCAAGATCTGCATGCGCTGCTATCAGAAGCCTTGCTATCTCGATACGGCCATAATCGCTAGCCAACATCAATGCCGTCCGGCCGCGATTATCTTGAATATTAAGATCTACATGCGCTGCTATTAAAGACCCTACTACATCAGTATGACCCTTCAACGCAGCCGATATCAATGCTGTCATACCATCAGAGTCCTGCGCATTAAGAGGATCAGCCATGGGGGCTACTACCTCACGACAAATTTCAAGCGGACTATCTTTCCATTCTTCACATAACCACCCAACATGACGTCTATGTTCATCCATCATGCCATCAGCAAGAAGCCTGGCCATTTCAACATTTCCACGACGCGTAGCACTTATCAATGCTGTATCCCCTGCACCATTCACAACATCAAGATGTGCTTGAGCAGCAATAAGGGTGCTTATCGCATTAATATTCCCATGCTCAGTAGCATCGATTAACAAGGGAACATTGCCTGGTCGTATATTTTGATCGGCACCTGCAGCAATAAGAAGTTTGGCTATTTCAACATGACCGCACCGAACCGCAAGCAACAATGCTGTCGCATCATTATTATCTTGAATATTAAGATCTGCATGCACTTCCATCAGAAGCTTTGCTATCTCGGTATGACCTTCCCTTGCAGCCAATATCAATGCTGTCCTGCCATCGTTATCTTGAATATCTGGATTCATACCGCATGTCAGAAAAACTTTGACCACGCGTGGATTATTATTGTCAACCGCCGACAACCATAACTTCTCTACGCCGCGATTAACAAATCCTGGCGCCCTTATAAGGCCGCCTTCGGCTGGTATTGATTCTTCAGGCACAGCTTCTTCACTCATCCCATATGCCACATCATTTTGCATAACAAAGCTGCCGCACAACGCGAGCGAAAGTGTTACTGATTTTAATAACGTTTTCATAAAAACCCCCATTAATCAAACAATAATTATTACAATTTGTATATTAGTACAATATATAAGATTGCCTGGCCGCTGTCAACCTCGGTCAAATTATTACAGATTGAAACATTCCACCGTGTAACAAAAAATCATTCAAACCACATATTTTGCTTAAAAACGCCGCTTAAATGCATTTTCTATATATTCAATTTGATGCTTTCCTGGCTGAAAAATCACGGTTGCTATAGGCAAAATATTCTAAACGGCCACTGAAACATAATCTATTAAGATTGATTATCGTCATGAACAGGGTCATTCCCACGAACAGAGTCATCCCCGCTTTCGCGGGGATCAAATTCCGGTACAAATTTTTATGAGTCTTGATGGCCACTTCGAATATTCGTACTATAGCAGCGAACTCCTCCTACCCGATTTTTCACGCAACAATTGGATGTACTAATTTTTAGCGGCCTGTTTTGTACCTGTAGCCACAATAAGTAGCTATAAACAGGAATGACAGCATGAGTGTTGTTTCAAGCTTGCCATCTACGAACCCTAAATAACCGTAGTGTTTGCGCAGGACAAGTGCGAGAACGCCAAGAGCTGCGCCCGTAAAGACTTTGCCCGAATGTTTTTTGCCCAATATTGCTGTAGCAATAGATACTATTGCTGCCGTAAATACAGGACTCAACGCTACAAGGCTTGCAAGCAAAACGCTAGCGGTTATGCGAGGATGGTCTTGGGTAAACTGTTCTACAATTGCCCCCGCAGAAGTCATTGTTTGAGTTACGTTTTGAGTCTGAGCTGCAATACTCTGAAGTTTCTTGTAATCAAATATCGCTTTTACCGTGCCGTTACTCTTCTGAGAGCTACTCTGTGTACTACTTGAAGATGAGACTGACGAAGAAGGCAAGGCTGCTGGTGACGCAGCTAAAGCGTCTACACCATATTCATTTCCATAATCAGCATCATCCTGCTGCATAGCATACATACTCGACATGCTAAGGCCGGCAACAAGAGTAACCAAGAACTTTTTAAATAAGTTCATGAACATAACCTCCATTTAAATACATACAAAAAAGCAGCTAAGATTTATTTGACCTCAGCGGCCTTTTTGGGCTCAGAAGCCTTAGTATCTTTTTTATCTTCTGCTTCAGAATTTTTCATCTCTTCAGCAAAAAGCTTTTCTAATTCGGCAAGTTGTTTTCTGAACTCTTCGTCCGAGAACTCCTCACCAGCGGGTTGATTACCTTTTTCTTGTTCTACATTTGTAGCTGGAACTTCAGCTTTCTTCTCAGCGACTGGCTGAGCGGGAGCAGGAGCTGCTACTGCTGGAGCAACTACAGGTTCAGGCTTTGACACAGGGGCAACGTGAGTTTTTTCACACGCACATTTTACAACGTCATTTTTAACAACATTAGCTGGCTGTGGTTGCTGCGCTGCAGAAATGCCTGCATCAAGCATACTCACCGTTGTGACAAAACCGACACATAGAGCTGGAATGAATAACTTCTTCATGGTAAACCTCCATCTATAAAAATAATATTTACGTTATAGTGCAATTTTACATTATTGTGTTTCTTCATTCTTTTATAATAGAAAATATTAATCTTTTGTCAACCACCCCTAATATTCATTAATGCTGAATAATTAACTTCTATTAGTAACAAAACCCAAAGAAAAACCGGCAAATTATTGCTTTTCAGCCCATAACCAGCAAAACTGTTTTGTTTAATTATTGGAATAAACATTAAAAGGAGCCTTGATGTTGTCGCTACTTACTCCAGAAATCATCAAAAATCAGCGTGTTTTTGTACGCGCTGACCTCAATGTTCCTACCCAAGACGCCATAATTACCGACGACTTTCGTCTCCACGCCGCGCTCCCTACATTACTGCTTGCCCGTCAGGCCGGCGCCTCGGTTGTTCTTGCAACCCACTTCGGCAACCCAAAACCAGAAACTCACGATCCTTCGCTTTCAACCCAACAACTTATTCCATGGTTTGAAAGCCATAACATTCCCGTTGTCTTTGCAGCCACAATCCAAGAGGCCGCACAACTCCAAGGCCCACACCACATAGTCCTTCTTGAAAACCTTCGATTTTTTCCTGGCGAAAAGGGACATGATATCGCTTTTGCTCGGCAGCTTGCAACACTAGCCGATGTTTATGTGAATGATGCTTTCGGCACCATTCATCGCAACGACACCTCAGTAACTCTCTTGCCGCAACAATTCCCCCCCCACCTTCGTCTCATAGGCCTTCTTATTGCCCGCGAGATGCAAGGGCTCGATCGTCTGATCCAGAAGCCAGAGCAACCATTCGCTACCATAATTGGGGGTGCAAAGCTCGATGATAAAGTCCCCCTCATCACCAATCTTCTTGAACGGCCGCATCATCAACGCATTGCCTCGTGCATGGTGGGTGGATTGCCGTCGCTTGCCTTTATCAAGGCCCTTGGCCACCATGTCGGCACCACCCAACTTGAAGCATCCACTGTCACACACGCAGCACACATCATGGATTGCGCTCAAAAAAAAGGTGTTCGCATCGATGTTCCATCGGATGTCATGATTAACGAGGGAGAATTGGGATCCACGCCGCACGGCTGTGCCGCAGATGCTATCCCAGCAGCTGCTACTGTCGTTGATATTGGTCCGGCAACCATCAGGCAATATGTATATAACGTGGCCCAAGCACACACCGTCTTTATCAATGGCACAATGGGCATTTTTGAATATCCGGCATACCAAGACGGCACACGTGCGGTACTGCAAGCCATTGCTGCAAGTAAGGGCTACACCGTTCTGGGTGGTGGTGATACAACAGCCGCAGCAGCTGCCTGCAAGCTTACCAGGGCATTTAGTTTTGTTTCTTCTGGCGGTGGAGCAACGCTGGCTTACCTTGGGGCTGCTAACCCTTTAGAGCAACTTCCAGGGCTAAAGTCGCTTATTTCTGCTTAGAAACATCATTTTAATGAATTTGATGCGCATAGTTGCAGGAGGAACACTCTGCGGTTATACTGGGATTCACGTCTAAGTTTAGTTTTGTTCTTTGTAGTTTTTGTAGTTAATGCGTCGTTAAAACGACATCGGGTTTATCTAAAAAAGGTCTCGTTTTGTTAAGTTTTATTTTTAATGTAGTGCAGGTAAGCGATATGTAATGACCCCTCTCACCGTTTTTTTGTTTCCAATAAGTAGTATTTTTTAAGAAAGAATAATTCATGAAAATTTACGTCGGCAATCTTGCCAACAGTATCACCGATCAAGAACTCAGCGACCTTTTCTCAGCATACGGCGCAGTTATCTCAGCCCGCGTCATCAAAGACAAATTCAGCGGCCAATCCCGCGGTTTTGGTTTTGTTGAAATGGGTGATGAAGAGGCAAACGCTGCTATCACCGGTTTGAATGGCTCAGATGTTAAAGGCCAAGCAATCCGTGCCAGCGAAGCTCGTCCACCACAAGAACGCACAGGCGGCGGTTTTGGCGGTAACAGAGGCGGCGGCATGGGTCGCGGTGGCTTCGGCGGCAGCAGAGGCGGTGGTTTTGGCGGCAGAGGCGGAGATCGTTTCAACCGTTAATTGCTAATTACCTTATTATCGCACTACATAAGGGGCATGCTTAACAGCATGCCCCTTCTTCATTGGTCCCTTCATAGCGCGGCGTTGTAGGACATCATCCCCCTCAACCAACAACCCCAAAAATGAAGAACCCTTCACCCCACCGTAAAATTTTTGTAGGGTGGGGCTAGTGTCGTTTTTATTCGGGTGGTCCTCTTCAGGAAAGGAAGAGTCAATGAAAAAATTTATATTCTGCTTACTGCTGGCCGGTCTTGGTGCCGCTCCTGCGCTTTTTGGCAATTGCACAGAGGGAAATTGTAAGTGCAAATGCTGCATGGACACAACATGTTGTAAAAAATGCTACAAAAAAGGTACAACCTGCAAGTGCGGCCATGACGCCTCTCAGCATAATACCACCTGCGGCAAGAAAAAATCCTGCCGCTGCCCCAAAGGGAATTGCACCTGCGACAAGAAGAAGTCCTGTGGCTGCAGCTGCACAAAATAACATCAAAAAATAGATTTAATCGTAAGAGCGCGGGCTATCCGCGCTCTTCTATTGTTATCACCGATCCACTTGGACTTTTTTCGACGATAAAATGCACCGGAAAATTGTGCTTGAACTCTACCAGATGTGACACGATAAGAATCTTGGCAAAATCATCACGAATCGCATGAAGCACATCCATAATATGTGACAAACCTTCTTCATCCTGCGATCCAAAACCCTCATCAATAATCAATGTCTGCAGGGCCGTACCAGCACGGCGAGCAAGCAATTTAGCAACGGCAATACGCAGCGCAAAATCGATACGAAACGCCTCACCCCCCGAGTACATTTCGTAAGGACGCATACCAGCACTATCACTAATATGAATATCAAGCGACTCTTTAACACCGCCACTTTTTAAATCACGAAGCGATTCAATAAAAATGTGTGCCTGATTATCAGTAAGCCGCTCCAAAATCGTATTGGCTTCCTGCTCGATTTCAGGAATCGCTTCTTCGATAAGCAGCGCCTGAATACCGTTTTTACTCGCCGCCATTGCAATTGCTTGATAATCTTCAATTTCACGTTCAAGGAGCTGCACTTGCGCGGTAAGCGCCGTAGCAGATTTTTTAATAGTCTCAATGCGGCTCAGATCACTGGCAATGCTACCAATGTCATGGAGTAAGAGATCTTTTTCTTTGGTGTGGCGTACACGCTCATCAGAACATTCATCGATACTCAAGCGAAGTTGCTGCTCTTGCGTATCAAGCGATGCAAAGGTACTGAGGCGGTCGGCGAGCTGTCGCTTGGCAGCCGCCATACGTTTAATCTCTTTTGCCAGCACAGAGCATTGAGTACGACGATCCTGTTGCGTTTTATAAATTTGTGCCAATGAGGCTAGTTGTGCAATTTGCTCATCAATATGCAAACGTCGTAACTGCAGCTGACGGTACACAACGTCATCGGTTGCCAAAAGCTGTTTCTCCCGTTCAAGTGATGCAAGGAGAACCGAAAGTTCTTTAATCGTTTCATCAGATTCGGTAGCCTGTTGCGCCTGCGCTAGCGCATCTTCGAGCTGCTTGCGTATGCCATCAAGTTGTTCTTTACACGCTTGTTCTTCATGTACAAGCAGGTCATGCGCATTCTTGTGCTTGCACACTTCTTCTTTTACGTCATGTATTTTTTTAACCAGATCTTCGCGCTTACGCTGCTCGTCGTGAAGCTTGTCGACAGCGGTTTGTGCAGCAACGCGTTCTTCATGTTGCGCAATCAAAATTTCTTTAAGTTTTTTCACTAGAAACGATACCCGCTGCAACCGTCGCGTCAAAAATTCACTTTGTTCTTCAAGTCGATCGGCTAAAAACTGTTTGCGCTTTGCCGTTAAGAGTTGCTCACACAAGGGACATGATGGCTGATGCGATGCACGCAATGACTGATTTTTGTGCTCAAGTTCGCCACATTCATTTTTTATCCACGTCCCACGTTGTACCAGCATATGATAATATGCCTTGCGCTTATCAAATTGCTGCATAATACGTTCAAGATTTTTCATACACGCATCATGCTGGCCACACGCCTGCTCACAATTTTTTAACTCACGCTGCGCCGCGGCAAGCTTGGCAAGAATCTCCTGCTCCTGACGCTCATGCTCAGCACGACGAACACTCTGATTATGGTAGGCAACCTCACGCTCATGCACCAACCGACTGCTCTGTTCAATAATACGACCATGTTCAGCGGCAAGAGTGTTTTGTCGTTTATTCAATTGTTCACGTAACGCCACCATACGCTCGTGCACCGCCAAAGCTTTTTGTCGCTGCTCCATAAGGACAGTCTCTTGTTCAACAAGCAGCCGTTTTTGTTCGTGCAATACATTATAATCGGGAAGTTTGAGCAGCCCTATGTGCGTCTGCCGCCATGCAGCAACAAGTTCACCTAGCTGCTCACGTTGCGCAACAATAGTCTGTTCAAGCGCAGTGTATTCTTCACGAAGTGTGCTGGCTGTCTGCTGTGCAGCTTTGCAGGCCGCATATGCATGCTCAAGCACCTGAAGTTTTTCAGAAATCGTTGCAAGCGCACTGGTATAACCTTCAAGCTTCTGGCGTTCTTCGGCAAGGCGTAACGTAAGCGCTTCTTCATGCGCTATTTCACGCGCATGTTGCTCATGCACCAATAACAAACCTTTTTTTTCTTCAGAAAAAAGCCGTACTTTTTCCAGCGCACGTTGTTGCAAATGATCATAATGGGTTAGCCCCAAGATGGTTGCTAATACCTGCTTGCGTTCTTTTGCAGATTTTTTTGAAAATTCATTCGACTGGCCCTGACGAATAAAAGCGGAATTAATAAAAGTCTCATAATCGAGTCCGATAACCCGCTCGATACATATTTGCGTGGCTTTAATGGTTTTTTCAGTTAGTGACAAAAACTTATTCGCCTGTGCGTCAAAAACCTCATAATCAAGTGCGGCATACGGACGTCCATACGTTTTGGCAAATTCACGCCGCACACGGTAGATAGTTCCTCCGCACGAAAATTCTACACTTACTACCATGCGCGTTTGACCAAGATGCAAAAGCCCCTCATCAGCCTTGACCGCACCAGTAATTTTGCGCGCTTGGCCCCACAATGCCCACGTAAGGGCGTCAAGCAGAGCAGATTTGCCATGGCCATTCTTGCCAGAAAGGCAAATAAGAGCGTGCTGACGAAAATCGATACGTTGCACCGTTTCGCCATAACTTAAAAAATTTTTAAGTTCTATGCTGTGTGGAATCATGAGAATATTGGAAACTCGTTTTATGCGTAGTATGCTGTACAAGCTTTAATTTATACCAAGAAGATGAGTAAGAAGCAAAGAGTGTGTACATGCTTATGTTTGATCGACGATATTTCCGCTACTTTGATTGGTTAAGCTTTGCCATAACCATAGCATTGGTCAGTATTGGACTCATGTTTGTTTTTAGCGCAACATATCGTCCTGACCGCCCTCTTTCTCTTTTTTTCAAGAAACAACTTTTTGGCGCGCTCGCGGGGTTTGTTATCTATTTTTTATTCTGTGCGCTTGAAGTACGGCGATTATCACGATTCGCCCTTGGCGGCTATTTTTTTACCATCGTACTTCTCGTTTACTCTATTGTCAGCGGCTGGATTGCAAAAGGAGCAACACGCTGGGTCTCGCTCTATTTCTTTCGTTTTCAACCCTCAGAACTTATTAAACTTTTTCTTCCTGCCTTCATTGCTTCATACTTCAGCGAACTGGAAACGCCCAAGTACTATGCATATCCGCCAATTCCTTTTACCGATTTTCTCATCCCGCTTGCAGTACTTTCGTGTAGTTGTCTTTTAATTGCTAAACAACCGGATCTTGGTACCGCCTTATTGGCGTTATTTACCGGACTCATATTGCTCTGGTTTGTTGGAATTCCCCGCTCTTTTTTTCTGGTGCTTGGCATGATGTGCCTTATCGGCACTCCCATTTTGTGGAAATGCCTCAAACCCTATCAGCAAACACGCTTTTTAGTGCTCATGGGGTATGGTGAAGCGCGCAAAGAACGCTATCAAATAGAGCAATCAAAAATTGCTATTGGCTCGGGCGGCATTATCGGAAAAGGTTTTCTCAAAGGAACCCAAAATAAGCTCGATTTTCTACCCGAAGATCACACTGACTGTATTTTTTCAGTGGTCTGCGAAGAGTGGGGTTTTATGGGCGCACTCATGATACTCATGTTGTATATCATTCTTTTTGCACGCCTTGTCTACATCATCACACATGTCCCCAATTTTTTTGAACAAATAGTAGGGCTCGGCTTGATGGTTCATATCTTATTGTCGGTATTGATTAATATTGGAATGGTCACCGGACTACTGCCCATTGTCGGCATTCCATTGCCACTTTTTAGCTATGGGCTTTCAAATTTATGGGTGACCCTGGCAAGTTTGGGGTGGTTGAATAATATCGCAATTCGACGGTTTTATTATTGATACCAATTTGGTTACGATTAATCGTAACGTTCAAGAAGATATACCATGCGCCAGATTGATATGCTGTAAAATAAAAACCCCTCCGGAAATGGCTTCCGAGGGGTTTTTATCAAACATGATCAAAAAATGACGTTTGTTTATATGCAGCTTTTTATACTATTTTCAGTTAAACAGCTGAACTATTTTTACTACTCTTTGTAGTCGTCAGGATTAATTGCTCGCGAAGCGCAAAACCTTCTAAAGACTCCATCTGCTCTTACAGCGATACCGCCTTGATCTCCCTTTGGCTCAAACAGTAGAAGAACAAGTTTGGAACTACCATTAATCACAACATCTCGACGAAAGTATATGCGATATGATGAAGTTTTGACAAAATGAAGAATCTCTATCCCATAACAGCCCTGAACAATATCGTGTTGGCCGCGAATCTCTTTGTCCGCCAAACGACTAATAGTCTCATCTAGCTGCGTTGCAACAACGTCGGTTAAATGTTGGGTCACACCGTCAGAAAACTCGGAAAACCTCACTACCTTGGGATTTGCATGCTTTTTAGCCTCAGCCTTCCTTTGTTTACGCCCGGCGCTTAGCTTTTCTTTGGCCCTCATTGCCTCGGCCTCGAGTCCAGCTTGTATCGCTTTTTGTTTAAAGGTAGTCTGAAGTCGATCTTCGATACTGTATAATAGGTCCCGCAAGTCTTCCAATGCTTTAGGGTCATTGTTTCGACTGACAAACTGTTCGACACGTGCTTTAAGGAAAACAGAACGGTTGGTCCCCGCATCTATAACCCGCAAGTCGATTAGCCGTCCAATTTGATCATCGGCCAACAATCCGACTTGGTATGAGTTGGTTAAATGCAGAGCGTTGCCTATAAAGGCGTTAATGTTGTTTTTGCATGCTTCAATTTTCAATGCCGTCGCTTCTGGCGAAGCTTCTTTTTTTTCTTCAACTAGTGCCGGTTGAAGTGGTTGGCGTTGAAGAGCAAGGTTAGCAACGTACTGCTTTTTTACTCTCGCCAGTTCAAGCATTTTCTCTGCTTCCTCCTGTTCACGCCTTTTCTGTGCTCTCTTTAGCTGCTGCTTTGTCAGTGGCTTGGCGCTGGCTGGGACTATTGGACTGTCGTCTATTGCTGTTGCTTGAGGAATTTGATTGCTGTCGCGATTCTCCCGCTCCGCACGATCAATGTCATCGTCTATTTTTCGTTGTTCTTCCCGAGCCTCGTCATCTGATGTCCATTCCATTGCTTGTAACGGGCTGCCCATAATCAAAACAACACATGACAGAAATAATAATTTAAATTTCATAATAACCCCCTAAAATTGGTCTTCATTGTAATCTAAAAACAAATATCGCTAAGGCTCATTTCGCGTAAAAAAGGAAACTTTCTCAAAAAATTACCAAAAACTCAATTTAATGTAAAAAATACACTTTGAAATAAAAGCTCACTATGTAACAAGTTAAGCTAGAGCATAGAATAGTCAAATAGGTTGATAAAGTCGGATAAAAGTATAGCTTATGGCTACAATCCTCGAATAAATTAAGTTAATCTTGGCATACTGGCGCATATTGACAAATACTAAATTTAACAGTAGTCTGGAAAAGCTCAATCTCGTAAAGAAGGAAAAGTGAACGTAAAAGTAGTTATTAAGATACGGTAAATTAAAGGAATGTTATGAAAACGAATAAAAAATTATTTTTAGCCCTTATTGGCAGTATATGTTTTTCTAATGTATTGGGAATGAGCGAAGAGCTGCCTACATCGCCTAAACCGGCTACATCGCCTAAATTGATGGCCGCAGAATCGCCTACGAAGAATCCCGAACAACTGATTGCGTCTCTATGTACGTCCTTTGCGTCTCTACGTACGTCTGCGGACTCTTCTTCAATTGTATCACTCCAACCGTCACAGCTGCCTGCATTCTTGGCAGGGGCTCGCGCACGCGTGGACGGGATGGATAACGACGAAAAAACCAATGTTTCTGCAAAAGGACTACCTGCTGTCATAAATATCCCCGACGACTCAGAAGAACAAGAAAAACAAGCAGAAATTAAATTCAATCTTGCGCCAACTTTTGCACAAAGAATTATTTTACACCGTTATTCGGATGAGCAGTCCGCTGTATTTTTCAAAAATATTCCAACAATTGTATATTGCGACGAAGATGGCAATTTGGGGGAGGAAATTCAACTGTCCCTCATTGGTCAACAGGCCAACCAAGGCATTATCATTCGAGAAAAGGATGCCGGTACGCTCTTTGTGTATATTCCTGTTTATCATGATGCCTACAAGCAAGGGTTATCAACCTTTATCTTTGATATAAAACAGTTGACTCCAGAAACAAGCTACCAGATATCGCTTGGTTATGAACGCTCGCCAGAAGGAGTACCTACGAAGGCAATTTGCTCTCTTGAACCAATTCAAGGACAAGAAACTGCCGTATCTGTTCAGCATACAATTGACCTAGATCCTAACAGCTACATTATATAATACTTATTCTTATCAGAATTTTTTAAGGCTGCTCATCGAGTAAGGTGAGCAGCCTTTTCCTTTATTTTTTCTAGATCCCGGGTCCTTGCCCGGTATGGCAAAAACCGCGTCCAAGATAGCTCGGCTAAACAGGCTTTGACAGAGGGCTATTAGTTTTTTCAAGAATGCCGCACACAATTTTTCTCAGCTCAGCATTAAAACGTGGCTTCTTATCCCGAGTTTTAGCAAATTTCAATCGTCCCTCAAGGCAATCTTTGACCACGCGATTAAGATGTTTAATTTTCTTGAAAGAAAGGCCTGCGTTGCGTTTTTGTATCCAATCAAGTGTTGCACGTTCCCAAAAAAGGCATGGCCCCGTCAAATCAATTAAAAGCGGCACACCACTTTGCATTGCTTCATTACATACATTTGGACTTGGCTGCGTAATAATCATATCGGAGACCGCCATAAGATCAGAAATGCGCTGCGTAAACGGAATAATAGTAAAGCTTACTTTTCCCTGCGATGGAATTTTTTTGAGCTGAGATGCAAGCTTGGTATTCTTACCAACACACGCCAAAAGATGTAATGGTCGATTAAGCTTGCGCAATGTACGAATATAAGTTTCGAGCTGACTTGAACCAGTTCCACCGCGAATAAGCAGTGCTATGGGTTTATCTCGCGGGAGATTCCACTCAGTTAAGATTTTTTCTCTATCCTTAGTTTCAAAAAAATCTTTTCTTAAAGGGCTGCCTACTTCATAAATTCTATGAGATGGAACTTTACAAGACTCCAATTGGCGCATAACACGCGGTGTTTTTACCCCAACCGTAATGTAGTTATCATTGTTTTTACACTTTTTGAAATCACCTAACCACATATCAAGATCAGCATCCAATGTGACGAGTACAAATGGAATGTTGCAACGCTGAGCCGCCGTACTTGCCGCATAGTTGAAATACGGAATTGTTGAAATTAAAAGATCCGGTTTATGCTTTTTAATATGCTCAACAAATCTTTTCACAAAATAATGACGGTTGAAATGGCAAAACGCCGGTGCTGGATATTTAGCGAAAAAGCTTGCAGTGCGTACCATGTTGTGCTGCACCAATGATACATAAAACTGCTCGCCATCAAGTCTATTGCCCGTAACTTTTTTAACAATATTGAATGAACTTACAATATCAAACGGATTAACCACCATGATGTCATATTCAGGAAGTGTTTCTTTAAGCACATTGCATGCAGCCATGTGCCCATTACCACCCTTGCTGAAAAGCGCCATAATTTTTTTGCGCTGAGGAGTAGCCGGTTGTTGTGGTGCAATAACAGGTTGTGTTGCGGCTGGTGCCACGGTCGGCGTAACCGCGCATGCGTAACACACCGCAACCATCACACCTAAAAACACATTCAACAATAACATCATACGATTTGTAAACATGGTGCTCACTCCCTTCTACAACTATAGTGCGAATATTCTAAATAGCCGTCAGGACTCATACAAAATTGTACCAAAATTTGAAAATTAGGAATTTCTGTTTATTTATAAAGAGGCACTCATTCGTCATCCCCGCGAAAGCAGGGACCCAGAAGCTTTTTAGTTCTAGTTCCCCGCTTTCGCGGGGATGACCCTATTCATGAGAAAGAACCTGTTTGCCGGGACGGCCCTGTTCGTAACGATAATCAATCTTAATCAACCATGTTTTAGTGGCCGCTGAGAATATAGAGTACGAGTAAATTTCAATATTTATTTTCAGGAATTCATGTCAGAAAATATAGTTACCCGTTGAGCTCCGCTGCTCGTTTGATAAGTGCTTCAAGCGTAAGACCAAATTCCTGCTTACCATCAGGGTTGCGCAGCGTAATCGTTTTCTGGTCAACCTCTTTTTGGCCAACAACAAGCATCCATGGAATTTTTTCAACCTGCGCTCGACGGATTTGCGCAGAAATTTGATCACCACCATCACGCTCAGCACGAATTCCTGCATTGTGCAAAGCGTCAACAATGCTTTGTGCATAAGCTTGTTGCGCATCAGTAATGGTCAACACGCGTACTTGAATGGGCGCGAGCCAGAAGGGGAAATGTCCCTTAAAGTGCTCAAGCAAGATACCAAAGAAGCGCTCAAGCGATCCATAAATAGCAACGTGTATCATCACTGGCGTTTTGCGCGATTGATCCGCATCAATATATTCGGCGCCCAAATTCATTGGCATAAAGAAATCGACTTGAACGGTGCCACATTGCCACTCACGGCCCATAGCATCTTCAACTTTAACTTCAATTTTTGGCCCATAAAAGGCGCCCTCGCCTTCTTGAATTTTGTAGGGAACGCCATGTTTTTCAAGTCCAGCACGCAGTGCAGCGGTGGCTTGATCCCAGGCATCAAGAGTACCAATATACTTTTCTGGTCGTGTTGAAAGCGCCAGTTTAATATTTTTGAAACCAAATTTGCCATACACTTTTTCGATAAGCTCAAGCACATACAACACTTCCGATTCAATCTGATCAACGGTGCAGAAGTGATGCGCATCGTCTTGTGTAAAAGAACGCACACGGAACAACCCGTGTAACACACCAGAAAGCTCAAATCGATGCACATGCCCAAACTCTGCCAAGCGAAGCGGCAATTCACGATATGAATGTGGACGATCTTTGTATACCACAATGCCGCCAGGACAGTTCATAGGCTTAACGCAACACGAAACGTCCTCAGCCTTGGTGAAATAGATATGCTCTTTATAATTGTCATAATGTCCAGAGGTATGCCATAGCGATTCATTCATAATCATCGGCGTTCTGATTTCTTGGTACTTGGTACCACGCATACGGCGAAGATACTCAATGAGCTTATTCAGAACAATCAATCCCTTATGATGGAAGAATGGCATGCCGGGAGCGACATCATCAAAAGAGAAGAGATCAAGTTGCTTGCCCAATTTGCGATGATCGTAGGTTTGCACATCTTCAAGATGTTGCAGGTACGCATCAAGTGCTGCTTGTGATTCAAAGCATACGCCGCTAATACGTTGAAGTGCGGTACCACTACGGTCAGCGCGCCAGTATGATCCAGAAATGCTGGTCAATTTAAAATATTTAACCTCACCGGTCGATGCAACGTGACCACCTTTACAGAGATCAAAAAATGATCCCTGATAAAAGAGTCCGACGGTATCACCTTCGGCTTGATCAATAAGTTCACATTTAAATTTATTATCTTTATAAAGACTGCGCGCCTCGTCCTTGCTCACTTGTTTACCAATGATGGGCTCGTTACGCTTGGCAATCTCATGCATGCGCTTTTCAATCGCTGCAAGATCTTCTTCTTTAAAGTTACGTGGTGGCAGAAAATCGTAAAAAAAACCATTTTCCGTAACGGGTCCAAGCGTCAGTAACGTTCCAGGGAAAAGTTCGGTAACGGCTTGCGCCAACATATGTGATGCTGAATGTCGGATATTATACAAGAGGCTATTTTTATCCATCGATTGAACCTTCCGTGCACGACGTTGAACCAAAAAATCACGTACTACTATGCCCTTTTTGTAATTACTTTTCAACCGCCAGTACACACAACGCAAATATCTTGCATGACCTATCACCTGTCGCCTATGATTGAACCACATGTATCATAATTTGGAGAACCAACAGAGGAGATCACCATGCCAGAAAAGTTACCAAAGGCAGCGGAGAAGGGGCACACGGGACTGCGCACAAATCGCATTTTTATTCTCGATACCAACGTCCTCATCCATGATGCCAATGCACTCTTCGCCTTTAAGGGCGTGGTCATCGGCATACCCTTCATTGTACTTGAAGAACTCGATACCTTTAAACGTGAAGGCGGTGAAAAGGGGCACAATGTCCGCGAAGCTATTCGTCATCTTGACGCATTACGCAAGAAGGGCCATCTGGGAGACGGAGTCCCTCTTGATCATGATACCGACGGAGCCATTCTGCGGGTCTACAAAAACCCTCCCGATGTCACTATTCCCTCACTCAAAAGCATGCATTTTGTTAAAGATAATGTCATTTTGCAAACTATTGCAGATCTCACTAAGGATGGGAGCAAAGTAACGTTGGTTACCAAGGACATCAACGTCCGCATCAAAGCCGATGCACTCGGGCTTGAGGCAGAAGATTACATCAAGGGAACGGTAACCTATGATCAATTTTATAAAGGCTGGATGCGTCAGCAAGTATCATTATCAACCATGCAAAGCCTTACCCAGGACGGCCTTATCTCAATGATGGGGGAAACCCACCTCAACCCAAACCAATTCATCATTGTTGAAAACGAAAAAAATCCTAACGACTATCGACTTTTCCGTCATCTTGGGGCACAGACATTTAAAGAAGTTGAGCCCTTTCGCCTACTCCATACTTTCGAAGCAAAGAATGTGCAACAGCTTATGACGCTCGATTTACTTATGGATGATCGTGTCAAACTTGTCACCCTGGTTGGTCCTGCCGGCACCGGAAAAACCTTTTTGGCTCTTCTGGTTGGGTTGGTCAAAGTCGCTTATGAGCATCTTTATCGCAAACTCATGGTCACACGCCCTGTTATCTCGCTTGGCGCCGACATCGGCTACCTCCCCGGCGACATTCAGGAAAAACTTCACTACTGGATGCAGCCCGTGCACGATAACCTTGAATTTATTGCCAGCCAAATGCTTCGCGGCACCGAAGAATATCTTGGGTTTAACAAAAAAGAACGCCGCGATCGCAAAAGATCAAACCGCGAGGAAACAGAACGCCAACCTGAACGACCACGTGAACATCATATGGTCGAGCGCCTACAACAACAGGGCATCATTAGTCTTGAAGCTATAACCTACATGCGCGGTCGATCAATTCCGTTTCAATTCGTGTTTATTGATGAAGTCCAAAATCTTACGCCGCACGAAGTTAAAACCATCGTAAGCCGTGCTGGAGAAGGAACAAAAGTCATATTGGCGGGAGATCCCTATCAAATAGATTCCCCTTACCTTGATTTCACGAGCAATGGATTAACGGTCACAACTGAAAAACTCAAGGATCAGCAACTATTTGGTACCGTATTTCTGGAAAAGAGCGAACGCAGTGCATTGGCAAAATTAGCCGCAGAAGTTTTATAAGATCCGATACAATAAGCACCCTTTGCCTAAATGTTTGCATTTTTGAGGTTCAGAAATCACACTTGAATTCATTGGGAAAACAAGAACAACCATTTAAGGAGAAATATATGAAAATACTCGATGACTCATAAAAGTTTCTGATGTATGTCATATCGTTTTTTAACCAAAGGAGAAAGTTTATGAAATTTTTACGTTTTTTAAGTCTTGTACTCGTCACCATAATGTTAAGCAGTTCGCTGCTCGCAGAACATGTGCTTACATCCCAAGAGCTTGCAGATATTGGCCTTGTAAATAACGCACAACTAAGACTAGGCGCTGGGGATGACTGGGGATATATGCTACATACTATGCCTGGAGATTTCCATGCTTTTTATGTGCTCAAAAACCCAACTACATGGCCTGGCACCATCGGCGCAAGCAATTTGGCATCAATATTTAATGTAACCGCAACAGGCGATAAAGTAGCCTTATGGGTCACGGTATTTGGCAGTGGATATAACCTTGGCCGAACAGCAGCTATAAGGTATGCCGACAACCCTAGATGCACAACAACACAAACATCATTTACAGTCGTTTCACCAACCGCTCTTCCAGCAAATAAACCAGGGGTATATCAATTAGGCTTCAAACGAGTAGATGGCTCCTATTTAACAAGAGGAGAAGTATACGGGTCAAAGGATCCACAATATTACGATGTAGAAATTCTCACCGCCGCCCGCGAGAGCAATCGTGGCGCCCAGCTCTTGTATGAAAACACCTGTTATAGAATTTCTCTTGCAGGAACACCTCTTTTTGGATGGTTTTTGACCGACAATATCACTGAGAACATAGGAGCAATTCTTACCGGATTTAAGAAAACGCTCTTATTCGGATCATTGAATTATACAAGCGACGCCAAGGATACTCGACAAAATAGTCTTGCAAGTTACATGGTCATTCTCAATTCAGACCAGAACAAAGCCTCAGCAGGCCCTATTAAATATGGCGATTTTGTACGCATCATCGGCCTTCATACAGCAAATGCCGCAGGATCTTCACCTAATAATTATGTTGAAGCATATACCTGGGGTCCTGCCAACGCATCTGGAACATCATGCGTACTTGGTGGACTCGTCTACAATTTTCAAACAAATTATCCAGTACCTAACAACAACGAACTTTTGGTCATAGTAAACCCACATTACGCCAAAGGAACTCCCGTCTGCGCAAACGATTCTATTCATTTAATTCCTTATTATTTTGCGCAAATAACAGGTGAGTACCCATATACAAGTAGATTAAGCTCTAACATATCCATTGATACATATCCGGGTAATTGGGCATTTTCACTCCCTGTTGTAAATCCAACTGCCCCAAATTCCACACGATACAACCTCTTTTCATTGACCGCTGTTGCAAAAGACACAACTGCACCCTACTTACCTGCAGCCCAATCATCTTGGAATGTTTCAATCGAACAGCAATACTTCGTTCTGCCAGTTACCAAAGCAACAACCATTGCCGATATACTTACAACCGTTTATGCAGCATTGACCAAATCACCAATGTACAACAAAGACACACTCGGCGCAGCCTGCATGACAAAACTCGAAACGGCTATTGGGTTAGCTACTACCGCAAAACATTGCACAGATATTCAAGCAAGCATCAACCTCCTTCCCGCCCTCGGACTCGCCATAAGCAGTCTTCAAGCCAAATTAGATACTCGATTAGCTCAAATAACTCAGGGGCAAGCCGAAAAGAAAGAAGCGCAACAAGATTTGGCAGCTGATGAAGCCGCCCGCATTGCAGCACTCAAGACAAAAGACATTACCATTATGATCTCAGCACTTAATGACATCATCGCTGCAACACCGGTCAACAAGGACAAGGTAAAGGGCGCTATCGTTACAGCATTTACAACGGCAACGCCTTTGGTAAAATCCGCCGCAGATGCTGCTGCGCTTGCAACAAACTTTGCTAATGCCATCAAGAAGGGCTATGTAACTACAGGCGCTCGAAGTGCTTTTGATACGCGCTATGCACAGATCAAAAAAGAAGCATCGGCCGTCACTGCTTTAACTCAAAAAACGACACTTGTCGACCTCAACAAAGCTCTCGCATCAGTAGTGAGTTACAAAGCACCAATCACCGACGGATTTGCTACCCAGGTTTTGGCGGGTATTGAAAAAGCATTCGGCGCTGCTAAGGCTCAATGGGCGCAAGTACAAACGCTAAGAAAATCAAAAGTTGCACGTGATGTTAATGCAGCACGAACGACTTTTGCAAGCTTA